>Ga0247608_10000675_pt1 | contig 53150 bp, 44 predicted proteins | sample 176DNAGHGlowgp2_FD_193490 | JGI IMG/M metagenome (GOLD analysis project Ga0247608, IMG submission 193490) | Sheep rumen microbial communities from Palmerston North, Manawatu-Wanganui, New Zealand - 1766 DNA GHGlow gp2 | ecosystem: Host-associated > Mammals > Digestive system > Stomach > Rumen ... | reverse complement strand
TAAGGCTTGGTGGGCAACATGCCCGTCGAGCCGTTGAGTTCGGCGACGTGAAGAAGATAGTTGAAACCTACGCCCACGCCTTTTCTGTCGCCCACTTGGAAGCCTGCGCCAAGATAGGCCGAGGCATTGATTTTGTCGGGGTTGGCGTAGTGTTTGGTGACTTGTTCGGCATAAGGCGCCATACCGTCTTTGTCCAAGAAGTTGACCTTGTTGCGATTGCCGACAAGGAAATCAACGTCGGCTTCCGCGGCGAGGTACATCCTGAAGGATTCAAGGCCTGAATCGATATAATAACGCAACTCGAGCGGGATGCCAAGGTAGTGTGAGTGCTGCTCGATGCCTTTCACGCGGAGGTATTCCAAGGCTTCGTCGTTTTCGACCTCGAAATAGTACCATTCTTTGTCGATATAGTCCGCCGTATGGTATTCTTCGATGGCTTGCTTGTAGCCGATGCGTTTGTAGTTGAAGCCATATTGCAGGCCTATTCGGAATGCCCAGTGGTAATTCGGGCTGACAATCTCATAACGCGCCGAGGCTTGGTAGGTGCGCATGTGGCTGCCCACGTTGATGTAGGCGCCCCAGCCGCCCGTGGGCCTAAAGGGTTCGAGGTTAGGGGAGAGGTGGGATACGAATTTCGGCCCTGCTTCCACATAGAAGTTGTGGTGCCATTGCCTTGGCGAATCGGTTTCTTGCGCCGTCACTGTCGAGCCCGCCAATAGGAGCAGGCAAGACCAAATGAAAAGGTGTTTACGCATATTGTACTTATTTTGCTTTTGCTGCAGCAAAATTACGGCTTTTTTCCACGACTAAGCCAACATGTCAATGGCTTACAAACTTTTTTGGAATGCCCATATTGATAATCAATGCTTTATGACTCGCGCCTACAAACTTATCTGCAATGGTTACACGCTCCAAACCGTCATCTGTCGCCAGCATTCCAGTCGATCCGTTTGTATTCAGTGTCGTATCCGGTGTCGCGTTGGTCAATTTGATAGTCCATGTCGGCAGCTTTGACTTCCTGGGCTTGCTGACGCGAGTTCTCTTGTTGCTTGTTGATGTATTTCAATCCGAGTTTCCAAAGTTTGATATCTGCCCAAAGGAAAACGATGTAGATGACGCCACCAATGACGGGTAAGACGCTAGAAATCATCAGCATCCAGTCGAACAGGCCATGGGCGAGCATGGCCAACAGCAGTCCGCTCAAGAGATATACGAAACGATTTCCTTTCTTGAATTTGGCCAACGAGAGAAAATACCCCATCACCACACCAAAGAGGAAATGGCCAGGCACCGAGAGTAAAGCCCTCACAACCCCTGTGCCGATGCCGGATTGGAATGATTCAGCCGATGCGCTGAATACATACATGATGTTCTCGACACAAGCAAAGCCGAGCCCAATGAAAGAGGCATAGACAATGCCATCGAAATATTCGTCGAAATTCTTGTCCCACCAGATGAGAGCCATGAACATGATGAACTTGGACAACTCCTCGGGGATTCCGGCTTCCATGAAGGCGCTGTAAAACACGGTGTTGGAAACCCAAATCCGATTGATGGCGCCAACGATAACGATATCAAGCGAAATGGCCAATATGCCGCCAAAAAAGGCTTTGAATAGGGATAAGATTGGCTCTTTCTGGTATTTGTCTTGACGATAGATGTAGATCATCAGGACGATGACAGGCAGGACGGATAGGCCCAAAAGAATGATGCTTGTGGTCATGCTTATACGGTTTCTTTTTTCTTTTCTGCAAAATTAGGAAAATTATCCATGAAAAAAGCCTATCTTTGCACAAATTTTTCGTTTATGCAAGAAATGATCCTCATCCTCGACTTCGGCTCGCAAGTGACCCAACTCATCGGTCGCCGCCTTCGCGAACTGAATGTGTATTGTGAAATCCATCCGTTCAACAAGATTCCGGCCATCGGCCCCAACGTCAAAGGCGTGATTCTCAGCGGTAGTCCTTTTTCGGTGCGCGACGAGCGTGCGCCTTTTGCCAACCTTGATGGCATCAAAGGCAAACTTCCGCTATTAGGCATCTGCTACGGAGCCCAGTTTATCTCGCAGCATTTCGGCGGCGAGGTCAACGGCTCGATAGCCCGCGAATATGGCCGCGCCATGCTGACGGTGGCGGACGAACAGTCGCCATTGTTCAAGGGTGTAAGCAAAACAAGCCAGGTGTGGATGAGCCACGGCGACACCATCGCCAAACTGCCTCATAATGCCAGAATCATTGCCTCGACCGACGACGTGGTGAATGCCGCCTACAAGATTGACGGCGAGGAAACCTACGCGGTGCAGTTCCACCCCGAGGTGTTCCACACCAAGGAAGGCCCAATGATGTTGGCCAACTTCGCCCTCGGCATCTGCGGCTGCAAGGGCGACTGGACACCGGATTCGTTCATCGACAACACGGTGGCGAACCTGAAGCAACAGCTTGGTGACGACAAGGTCATCCTCGGCCTCTCAGGCGGTGTCGACAGCACCGTGGCTGCCGTTTTGCTGAACAAGGCGATAGGGAAGAACCTCACTTGCATCTTCGTCGACAACGGATTGCTTCGCAAAAACGAGTTTGAGGAAGTCCTCGATTCCTATAAAGAAATGGGACTCAACGTGATAGGTGTCCATTCCGGCGCTTTGTTCCTTGAAAAACTGAAAGGTGTCACCGACCCGGAGGCCAAACGCAAAGCCATTGGCTCGACCTTCATCGACGTGTTTGACGCTGAGGCACAAAAAATCGAGGGCGCCCGTTGGTTGGCCCAAGGCACCATCTATCCGGATGTCATTGAGAGCGTGAGTGTCAACGGACCAAGCTGCAAGATCAAGTCGCACCACAACGTGGGCGGTTTGCCTGAGAAGATGAACCTGAAGATCGTAGAGCCGTTGCGTTCGCTCTTCAAGGATGAGGTGCGCCGCGTGGGTCGCGCCTTGGGCATTAAGCGCGAGCTTATCGGAAGGCATCCTTTCCCTGGACCGAGCCTGGGTATCCGTATCTTGGGCGAAGTGACCGAAGAAAAGCTTCGTATCCTTCGTGATGCCGATGATATTTTCATCAAAGGCTTGCGCAACTGGCCTTGCGAGCTGCCGAGTGCCTCGTATCCTAACGAAATGGCCGACAACCTCTACGATAGTATCTGGCAGGCAGGTACCATCCTTCTTCCGGTGAAGTCGGTCGGCGTGATGGGTGACGAACGAAGCTACGAATACACCATCGCCCTTCGTGCCGTCATCTCCACCGACGGCATGACTGCCGACTGGGTGCATCTACCTTACGAGTTCTTGGCCAAGGTGTCGAACGATATTATTAATAAGGTGAAGGGCGTCAATCGCGTTTGCTACGACATCTCGTCGAAGCCGCCAGCGACTATTGAATGGGAGTAACACTGAAAATGAACAAGATAATGAAAAATAGATTGCTTCTTTTGTTTTTCCTCTTTTTTGGGGCCTTGCTACCGCTACGGGTGAATGCACAAGAGCCTGTCAAGCGTTCGACAGAAACGACCAAAATCGGAGGGAAGGAGTATTATCTGCACCAAGTCAAGGAAGGACAGACACTTTATGGCCTCTCCCAAGTTTATAACGTTACGGTGGAAGAGATCGAGAAACTCAATCCAGAGGTGAAGAACGGACTGAAGACGGGGCATGTGCTGGGCATACCGGTACGTCCTGTCGCCGAACCTCAAGCCGAGCCTAAAGTAGAGCCCAAAGTCGAACCTAAGGTCGAGCCTAAAGAAGAGCCTAAGGTTGAACCTAAAGAAGAGCCCAAGGTTGAACCTAAAGTAGAACCTAAGGTTGAGCCTAAAGAAGAGCCCAAAGTTGAACCTAAAGTAGAACCTAAGGTTGAACCTAAGGTTGAACCTGAAGTGGAGCCCAAGGCCGAGCCAAAAGTTGAGCCTGTCATTGAGCCAAAGGAGGAACCCGCTGTTGAAAAGCCCCAGCCCGTTGTTCCTCATAAGGAGGCATATACAAACAAAGGACGTGTGGTGCGCATGGGCGAGGACTTGTATGACATTGCCAAAGAATATGGCATCGATATCTCTGACTTCAAGTTCGCCAATCCGGGACTGACCGATACGCCAGCCGTCGGAACGGTGATTAACGTGCCCGCCATTGCCAACGACAACGACTATATCGTGCACTATTGCGAAAGGAACGAACGTGTGTCGTCGCTCCTGAAACGTTGGAAAGTCGAAGAATCGGAGTTTAGGGCCAAGAATGTCTCTGTGGGTTCTCATGTTTTCACCAATCAAGTCGTATTGATTCCCATCCAACCGATTACCGATTTCTATTGGATTCAAACCGCTCATAACGAAGTGGTTGAAGAAGAAGAAAAGATCGACGAAGTGGAGCCGACACCCGAGCCTCAGGCCGTGCCTCATCTGGATTTCGACCTCGAAATGGGAGAGATCCCAGTGTGTGTGCCGTCGGCTGCCAATGCCGCGAAACGGTATCAAGTGGCCCTGATGGTGCCGCTCTACCTCTCCGACATCGGTAGCATTGAAGTGTCGAAAGAAAACATCGCTAAGGCCAGGAAATCACGCGCCATGTCGTTCCTTCAGTTTTATGAGGGCTTTATGATAGCCGCCGAAAGGTTGGAAAAGCAAGGGCTGAAGCTCGACCTTACCGTCATCGATGTGACCGACAGCGAATCGTCGGGCGAACGGGCCGTAAGCGAGATTTCAGGCATGGATCTTGATTTGATCATAGGGCCGTTCTATGGCAGTGCGTTCAATGTCGTCGAAGACTATGCCAAAGCCAACGGCATTACCATTGTCAATCCAGTGACCAGCCGCATGTCGGTGATTGAAGACAATCCCAATGTTGTGAAGGTGAAGCCAGGTAACATGGGTATGGTGTTCACACTTTCAAATTTGGTGAAGAATTCATACTCCGATGCCAACGTTTTCATTGTGAGTCGTGAGAAGGCTGAGGATTCGCTCTTTTTGAGCCAACTGGAACACCATCTCAACCTTGCAGTCAACAACGAGGTGACAGTGTCGGGGGATGCATTCCTGCAGTATGCCCGCAACGAGAGCGAACGGATGGAGATGGGGAGCCACATTGTGGCTACCGTCGACGTGGAAGGCCAGACCTATTCGACCGATGACTTCCAAAACGGCGGCACCGAGCAGGTGGTGATTGACAATCCCGTCAAACGTTACGCTTACAGCGAGATCGGACAAGTCAAGTCGCAACTTTCGGGCGTGCGCGACAACGTGATTATTGCATATGGCAACGACAACGTGTTTGCCACACAAATGCTGAATACGCTTACCCGACAAGCCGAACGTTTCCCCATTACCTTGATATGTGCCCCCGATTGGTCGAAATATGAGAAGTTGCTTGTCGACAACTTGTTGAAAATGAACGCAATCTATGTCAGCGATTTCTTTGTGGACTATGAAAGTGACGAAGCCAAGCAATTCGTACGCCGGTTTAGGGAGAAATATGTCGGCGAGCCTCGTAAGTACGCTTTCGAAGGCTACGATGTTGGCTACTATTTCTTGAGTGCCCTGATGCAATATGGCAGCGACGACCTCATTGGTTGCCTGCATTGCTATGAGGCCGCATTGCTGCATACCAATTACCGCTTCTATTACAAGAACTACCTTGATGCGAACAGCAACGACGGCAAGGAAAACCTCTATTGGAGCATTTACCAATACGACAAGGACAATATCGAGCTCGTGCCGCTTGACCCATTCAAAAACAATCGCGTGAATGACTAGGATAGGATGGTGCTTGGCCTTATTTTCCCTGTTGGCGATGCAAGCCTGCGACAATGGTGTGCAGAAAACCTACTGGGACAATGGAAAGCTGAAATCGGAGCTGCGTTATGTCGACGGCAAGCTGAACGGCGAAAGTGTTTGGTATACTGCTGACGGTCAGATGATGACTCGGGCTTTCTACCAGAACGACACACTTGAAGGGCGATATCAACGGTTCCACAAAAACGGAGCAGTGGAGGTGGAGTGTTGGTACAAGCACGGCATGCGCGACAGCGTCTACCGCTCCTTTTCCGAGGAAGGTGTCATGCAGCTCGAAGAGTACTACAAGGATGGCCAACTCAATGGCGAGTCGAAGAAATGGTACGATAACGGCCAAGTGTTTCAGGAAGGACAGTATGTCGACGGCATGATGGACGGTTCATGGTTTGTCTTCTATCCCAGTGGCGCCATGGCCAGCAAGGCCGAGTACGATAAAGGCAGCGGAAAGCAGACAGGATATGACGAAACAGGCTTCAAATGCTTTGAAGTCACCTATCGCGACAATCTCAAACACGGAAAAGAGATTTATTATAATTCCAATGGCTCAATAATGAAAGTCGCTGAATATGAAAACGGTACATTGATTTCTGATGGTGACGATACGAAAAAAGAACTTTGACGCTGCGGGAGGAAGAAAATATTTGAAATAATTTGGAATTTGTTCAAATAAAAGTCCTACCTTTGCACCGCTTTTATAGAAGAAGCAATCTTTCAAACACATTAAATAAACCTTTAATTAAAGTCAAAAAATGAAAGTTAATGAAATTATGACCGCTCTGGAAGCCAAGCATCCGGGCGAAAATGAGTATCTGCAAGCAGTGCGCGAAGTGCTCGAAAGCATCGAAGAAGTCTACAACCAGCACCCTGAGTTCGAAAAGGCCAAGATCGTCGAAAGACTCGTCGAGCCTGATCGTATCTTCACGTTCCGCGTGACTTGGGTTGACCGCAATGGCGAAGTCCAAACGAACCTCGGCTACCGTGTACAGTACAACGCCGCCCTCGGCGCCTACAAAGGTGGTCTCCGTTTCCACAAGGCCGTTAACGTCTCCATGCTGAAGTTCTTGGGCTTCGAGCAAATCTTCAAGAACAGCCTGACCATGCTGCCTCTGGGCGGTGGCAAGGGCGGTTCCGACTTCGACCCGGTTGGCAAGACCGACGAAGAAATCATGCGTTTCTGCCAAGCTTTCATGTATGAACTTTGGAGAAACATCGGTCCCGACCAAGACAGCCCTGCTGGCGACGTCGGCGTTGGTGGCCGCGAAATCGGTTACCTCTACGGTGCCTACAAGAAGCTCGCTCGCGAGCACAGCACCGGTGCCCTGACCGGCAAGAGCTACGGCTGGGGTGGTTCACTGATCCGTCCCGAAGCCACTGGTTTCGGCGCCATCTACTATGTCGAGCGCATGGTGAAGCAAAATGGCGACAAGATGGAAGGCAAGCGCATCGCCCTCTCTGGCTTCGGCAACGTGGCTTGGGGTGCTGCCACTAAGGCCCTCGAACTCGGCGCTAAGGTCGTCGCCCTGTCAGGTCCCGACGGCGTGGTCGAGCTGCCCGAAGGCATCAACAAGGAAATGATCGACTACATGTTAGTCATGCGTGCCTCGAACCACAACAAGGTTCAGGAAATGGCCGACAAGTTCCCCGGCAAGGCCGTCTTCACTCCTGGCAAGAAGGCTTGGATGGTGAAGTGCGACATTGCCATGCCTTGCGCTTTCCAAAACGAGCTGGCTGAAGCCGACGCCAAGGAACTGATCGCCAATGGCGTGAAGTACGTCGCTGAGGTCTCCAACATGGGTTGCCAACCCGCCGCTATCGCCGCTTTCCAAGGCGCCAAGATCCCGTTCGGTCCTGGTAAGGCTGTCAACGCTGGTGGTGTTGCCACCTCTGGCCTCGAAATCTGCCAAAACGCCGAGCACCGCAACTGGACTGCCGAAGAGGTCGACAAGAACCTCCACACCATCATGAACAACATCTATGACATGTGCGTCCAGTATGGTAAGCAAGCCGACGGTACCATCAACTACGTGAAGGGTGCCAACATCGCTGGCTTCATGCGTGTTGCCAACGCTATGCTTGCTCAAGGTATCATCTAATACCAGAGTTCAAAAAAACAGGTTTTGCAAGGCGGCTCCAAAAAGGCCGCCTTGCTTTTTTAGGCTGAGGCTCCTGAGCCTGTCGAAGGACCGACCGTAAAATTCAACAACAATGAAACAAACAACCCTTTGTTATCTTGAACGCGGCGACCAATACCTTATGCTGCATCGCACCAAGAAGGTGAACGACATCAACCACGACAAATGGATTGGCGTGGGCGGCAAGTTTGAGGAAGGGGAGAGCCCCGACGATTGCATGAGACGTGAGGTGAAGGAGGAGACCGGCCTCACCGTCACGCGCTGGCGCTACTGCGGCATCGTCACCTTCGTGCACAACATCTATGAAGACGAGCATATGCACATCTTCGTCTGCACCGACTGGACGGGCGAGCAAATCGTGTGCGACGAGGGCGACCTCGAATGGATCGACAAAAGCCACCTTCTTGAACTGCCCACCTGGGAAGGCGACCGTATCTTCCTCAACCTAATTGCCAAAGAGCGCCCCTTCTTTTCCCTGAAACTCACCTATGAATACGACACGTTGAAAGAGGCCGTTTTGGACGGAAAACGATTGTAAATGAATTTATTTTGCGGATTATGGTACGCTTTTTGTATTTTTGCACGTTTGTGTAAAGTACAAAACTTGGAATTATGACTGTTAAGAATCAAATTCTACGCATTTTCAACCTCTTGGTGCTGTGTGCGGTTATGGCCTCGCCAGCGTTCGCACAAAACAATCTTTTTACCAATCCTGGATTTGAATTGTCAGGTGGTTTTACGACAGATTATGAACGTATTTATAATCACAACGGTGTAGATCATGGACAATATGCAGTTGATTACAACACACAAGGTTATGGCATTGGTAATTGGGGCTGGCCTGAAGTATATGGTCATGGAGGTTCAGGTAGGTTCATGATGGTTAATGGTTTCAGCGGGTCAAATAATCCAGAAAAAATTGTATGGAGTCAGACTGTTACTGTTACACCTAATACCGATTATACATTTTCCTGTTATGTGGCTAACTTGAACCGTGAAATACAAGGTCAGTTTAATCCCGCCAAGCTCCAACTTAAGATCAATGGCCAAAATGTTGGCAACCAATATAATCTTCCTTCGGACAATGATTGGCATGCCTGGCCCAATATACCTGAATGGAATAGTGGAACGGCAACTCAGGCAATCGTGGAAATTCATGATAATTATACAGGTTTACATGGGTTAGGTGATGATTTTGCTATCGATGACCTTTCCTTCATTGGTCAGGCCTATACGGTAACACTAAGTCCTGATTATGCGAGTGCATGTTTGTCATCACCCATTGTTGTTGATGTCTTGAGCAACGATGTAATTTCCCCGAATACTCAAGGATTGACGCTATCAGTTTTAACTCAGCCTTCCCATGGAGAAGCAACTCGGTTAAATAATAATACTATTGAATATGTATTTAATGATCAAAGTTACTTTGGAACAAGCGACCAATTTCAATATCGAGTGGTTACACATGGTGTTACCGCAGATGCATGGGTAAATATTACCTTAAGTCGTCCCCCAACGGTGTCCAACATCACCGCTCCCAGCGCCATCTGTGCTGGCGGCGCCTTGGGTATTCCGACGCCCACAGTGAATCCCCAGGCAACGGGACAGTGGGAGAGTAGCACAGCCCCAAGTGGCACTTTTACCACTTTTGACCCCAACAACATTCCCCTCTCGATGAACGGCCGATGGGTGCGCTATTCGGCCACCAACGATTGCGGCGAAGGCCACAGCAACGCCGTGCAAATCACTGTGACCGATGGCCCCAGCTTCTCAGGCCAAACACCTCAAATCCAACCTATTTGCGCAGGCGAAAGCCTTAACTTGACCGCGCCAACCTACAACGCCAATGGCTCGCAGATTCTGAGTTCTGGCTGGGTGGCCTCACCAGCGGCTGATGGTACCTACACTACTTTTAATCTGAATAATATACCCGCCACTTACAATGGCTACTACATCCGTTATATGGTGGAAGGTAGCTGCGGCCCTGTATACAGCCAACCTGCACGCCAACTTGTGGTCAATATCCCGCCCGATGTGACGGGCACCCTTCAGGCTCCCGAAACCATCTGTGATGGAGATGACCTGACGCTCGTCGTTCCGGATTACGATGGCACTGGCACAGGCGCCTGGGAAATCAGCCAAGCGCCCAATGGCACCTATCAGCCGTTTAATCCCCAAAATGTGCCTGCGACCTATAATAACTGGTACCTGCATTACAAAGTGACCAACGACTGTGGTAGCGATGTCAGCAATGAAGTGCAAATCCATATTAACGCTGCGGCCACTATCGCCACGCCTGCCACGCCACAAGCCATTTGTGCTGGCAATAGTCTTGATCTCACCATACCCTCTGTTCAAAACAACGGCTCAACCATTACTGACCAAGGATGGCAGATTGCTGCGAATCAAAATGGGAGTTATAACGCATTTAACAACAACAATGTCCAATATTCCTACAATGGCTATTGGATTCGCTATTATGCTGTGAATGAATGCGGAACGACCTATAGCCAAGCCGTACAAATCACGGTGAACGACATCCCATTGGTGGGCAATATCACGGCTCCTTCGGCCATCTGTGCCGGTGAGGCCTTCACGCTTACGACCCCGACGGTGACGTGGCGCCACACCAACCAAGGCACGGGTACATGGGAAATCGCGCCGACTTCATCAGGCGACTTCACTGCCCTGACCAACAACAACATCCCTTATGCATACAACGGCTACTACCTTCGTTATAAAGCCGTTAACGGATGCGGTGAGGCTTATTCGAGCAACGTGGTGCAGGTGACGGTGTATTCTACAGAGGACACCTACGACGAAATCACGGCGTGCGACACCTACATCTGGAACGGTGTGACTTGCGACCATACCGACGATTACACAGCGCAAGTTCAGAACAGCAACGGATGCACCATCACCGCCCATTTGCATTTCATCTTGAGCGACGCCTACACGGAGACACAGACCTTCTCGAGCTGCGAATCGTTTACCTGGCCGGTGAATGGACAGACCTATTACACCAGCCAAACCGTCAGCTACACCGTTGAAAGTGGCAATCCGTTGGTGTGCGACAGCATTTTCACCCTCAATTTGACCATCAACAACGCCCCTGAGATCATCGGCAGTGTCGTGGCACCCGGTTCGGTTTGTGCTGGAAGTCCATTGAACGTCAGTGCCCCGCAATTTTCGATGAACCATGTGGAAGGCGGTGATGCCCATTGGGAGTATGCCACCTCCTTCAGTGGACCATTCACGCCCTTTGACCCATCGACGAGCAACTTGACTTATGGCACATATTATCTCCGCTTCGCGGTCATCAATGCGTGTGACGAAGCATTCAGCAATGTGGTCACCTTCCATGTCGATGACGTGCCGGTGGCCAACATGCAACTTCAAGCGATGCAGGTGTGTCAAGGACAACCGCTCGACCTGCCTGAGACCAACGTGACATGGAACAACGAGAACACGAACGACCGCGTTGCACAGTGGCAGATGTCGTCGACCCAAAACGGCACTTATGCCAACATCGATCCTTCGATGACGATGCAGATGAGCCACAACGGCTATTGGCTGCGGTTCATGGCACAAAATAGCTGCGGCATACGAGATTGTCGGTCCCGTTCAGATTACCGTGGTTGACGCATCCGACGAATGGCTCGAAACCATCACGGCTTGCGACTCCTACACCTTGCCGTCGGGCGAAGTGATTTCCGAGAGTCAAACCGTGGATTACGAGTCGTTTGACCCTTGTTTCCATCTCGTTCACCAGCCCATCGTGATCAACCATAGCGACTTTGTGGTGGAGTCCATCACTTCATGCCACGAGTCGTATGAATGGCATGGCATGACGTTCAACCACTCCAACCAAACCCAATATGCGACCGTTACACTGACCAATGAGGCGGGCTGCGACAGCATCGTCGAGCTGCATCTCGATTTCGGCGATTATGCCACCTATACCCATAACAGGACGGCGTGTGGAAGCTATGTCTGGGAGATGAACCCTGGCCATGTCTATTACGAGACCCAACGCGATTCGGTGTTTGTCCCCGCCATCAGCCAAGATGACTGCGACACTTGGTATTACCTTGACTTGACCTTGGGCCACGACACATTGGTGGATGGCGGATCGATGACGGAATGCAGCGGCTACGAATGGCATGGCGTTGCCTACTACGAGGATGCCGTGGTTTACGACACTCTGCTGACAGCGGTGACGCGTTGCGACAGCATCATTGCCTATCAGCTCCATATCATCGCGCCGTATGAGACGGATACCACCGTGGTGTCGTGCCAACCGATATGGTGGCAAGGCAACTTCTGCGAAGAGGAAGGCGATTATCAGCATGTGTTCCAATCGGTGCAAGGCTGCGACAGCCTCGTTGTCATGCACTTCAGTTTGGCCGACCAGCTGGTTCGTGAATTCGACACCTTGGCTTGCGAGCCTTTCGTATGGTACGGCAACCAGTGCACGAATAGCGGGACCACCTACGAGCATCTTTTCCAGACAGCGCAAGGCTGCGACAGCCTCGTGCGCATGCATGTCACCTTCAACGAGATGCAAGTCTTGACCGACACCATCCGTGCTTGCGATTATTTCGAAATCGGCGGCGTGGTATACGATGAGCCTGGCATCACTTTTATCGAACTCGACACGTTGTACTCCCAATCGGGATGCGACAGCATCGTGCAACGCGTCATGCTCGAAATCAAGGACTCGGAGACCATGGGGGCCATCAGCGGCAGTGCCATGGTGTATGTAGCCTCGAGCCTGGTGAGTGGCATCTATCGTTACGAGATCGACACCACAGGCATGCTTGGTGCGGTGACATGGACCTTGACCAACCCCGATTGGCAGATTGTGGAAGCTGCCAACGACCATTGTCGTATCTATGTCGGCACCCCTGGCTTTTCGCAATTGAAGGCGAGTTTCAGCGTAGAGGAATGTGGCGAGATAGAACGGGTATTTGAGATCAATGCGGGCTTTTATGGAATGGACGAGCACCAGATGGACGTCAAGCTGTTCCCGAATCCTACTAAAGGCACCTTGACAGTCGAGTCGGAAGGCATCGAGGTCGTGCGCGTACTCAACATGATGGGCCAAGTCGTCGAACACCGTGAATATGGCAAGACGGATCATGCCGAACTCAACCTTAGCACATTGGCGCCCTCCGTCTATGTTGTTGAGGTGAAGACGGTGAATGGCCTTTCGAAAAAAAGTGTAGTGGTGTGCAAATAATATTGTTCAAGTTTCAGACGTGTCTTAAAAATCCATACTTTTGCAAGCAAATTGTTTTTGATTGAAAAGAGGATGAAACGAAAAGGTGTTTTAACGATATTGCTCCTGTTTATCATGGGTGTGGCTTTCGCCCAACCCGTTGTCATCACACCACCTGAGGCGCACATCGAGCCGGGTGGGGCAGTGACCCTAACGGCCTCTGGAGCCTTATACTACCAGTGGGCGCCTGCAACAGGGCTTTCGACGACGGAAGGTCCCGTTACGGTGGCCTCGCCCATGGTGACCACCACTTACACCTGCTCGGGCTATGCACCAGGTGCCGAAAGTGTGGTGAACAGCAGTTTTGACCAAGGGAATGTGGGATTCACATCGGCTTATACATATACGAATAATTTACAACCGGAAGGCACTTATTCTGTGGGGCCCGATGCCAGCGCGTTCCACCCCGATTTTGTGGGCACCTGTCATGGCGGCTCAGGCAATTTCATGGTCGTCAACGGCGCGACAAGTCCAGGCACCAACGTTTGGACCGAACAGATCACAGTCAACCCCAATACGTACTATGCCTTTTCCACATGGGTTTGCACGGTAAGTCCCGCTGGCGACGTGGCACGGCTGCAATTCAGCATCAACAACACCCAACTCGGCGATGTCTTTTTAGCTCCCGACTATACCAATCAATGGCTCCAGTTCTATGAACTGTGGTACAGTGGCAACAATACATCGGCCTCCATCACCATCCTCAACCAAAACACGGCTGGCGGCGGTAACGATTTCGGCCTCGACGACATCTCTTTCTGTGAGCTGGTGCTGGTGGGTGACCCACAATGCACCGTTTATGTCAACACCTTGAATGCCACAGCCACGGCCGACCAAAACGAGTTTTGTGAAGGCGGTTCCACAACATTGCATGTGCAGGCAACAGGTGGCAGCAACTATACTTATAGCTGGACACCCGCCAATACACTCGACAATCCCAATTCACCTCATCCTGTTGCGACGCCCCCCGTCGGCACAACTACTTACACGTGCCACGTCAGCGATGGCAACAATGCAGTGGACGTAAGTGTTACCCTTGTGGTGCAGCCCAAGTCCGAAGAGACTATGGTCACCGAAGCCATTTGCCACGGTGAGACATTTGAGTTTTACGGACAGTTTTATGACTCCTCTTGCCAGGTGTCGTATACCGACCAAAACATCTATGGCTGCGACAGTGTGGTCACACTCAACCTGACGGTGTATCCGCCCAACGACACCACCCTTGTCGACCCCAGCATCTGCTTCGGCCAGAGCTACAATTTCCACGGCACCTTGTATGACCAAGACGGCCAAATCGCATTTTTTGACACCATCGACAGCCATGGCTGCCTGAAGGTGGAGAAGCTCATCCTTACTGTCGATGAATACCAGCGTCCGCCCGTTGTCTATCAGTATGAATGCTACGAGCACGGCACACAGCCGTCGTGGTATTGGGACAAGACGGGGACGACGTATCATGAGGACACCTATGACGAGATCGTGCTCGACGACCCCAATGGCGGTTGCCCCATCTTGCATCGCCTCGACCTTAAGTTCCATGAGGAGTATTATCATGAGGAGGACAAGGTGGCCTGTGGCGAATATTATTGGCCCGTCACGGGCGAGACCTTTACCGAGAGCCAAGAAGGCATCACCCGTACGTTCCCGCATCCTTTCGGCGACCACGCGTGCGACAGCACCTATGTGTTGAACCTGACCATTGCCAACTACGAGACCACCGATATCATTGTCCCTGAAGAGGAAAGTTGTGATGGTCTATTGTGGGATCCGCAGGGCCATCCCTACACCACCAACGATACCTATGACCCCGCCGACCATTGGTATACGGAATCGGGCACGTATCAAAGGACGTATAAGAACCAGATGGATTGCGACAGCATCGTCACGATGTATGTCGATTTTGAGTATACACCCCGTCCCACCGACATCTATCCGATGGATCCGCTGAACGCTGCCCCGCATTGGGTGATTACGGCCACAGAGTTCCAAATCAACGACTACGATTTCTATTTTTGGGATGCCAACCCGAATTGTCATTGGGACTCAGTGACGTGGGACTTCGAAACGCCTGTCAATTGGGTGCTTGAGCCATTTGGCGAACAAAACAACAGCTGCAAGGTGTATGTGCTCAGCCATGTGGACGACACGGTTTGGCTCAATGCCCGCGCCTACAACAGATGTGCGACCGAAGGCATCATGCAGCGTTATTGGTTCGTATGCTCCTTCTATGGCGTTGACGAAATCGGCTCTTTTGCTGACTTAAGTAACTTCAACGTTGTGCCCAATCCCAACAACGGACTGATGTCGTTGCATTTTGAGCAGCTGACGGGCAAGGTCGACCTTAAGGTGTATGACATGATGGGCAATCTGATAGACAACATACAGACCTATAACGATATGGATTCGTTTGAATTATCCTACGAAATGAAGCAAGAAGCCAATGGCATCTATTTCATTGTTGCGACGGGAAAGGAAGGAACCCTGTCGAAAAAGGTAATCATCAACCGATAAAATAGTTTGACAATGAAAAAGAAAAGTGTTTTAATAGGACTACTGCTCCTTTTGGCGGGAGGTTGGGTGCTGACCTCGTGCACGAAGAATGATGAAAACACCATTATCCCCATTGGGACGGAATACTATATTGACGACATCCTTTCGGTGATTCCCGACTCGTTGCAAACGCAGTTTATGGCTGCTTTTGGTGCGATGCCACAAGGCGCTATACCGCCAAAGATTAATGGGGAATATGTTGTGGACCCCAAACAGCGCGTTGGCTCTAACGTCAGCGAATGGCCGCTTTCGGTGGTTGAGCCCAATGTATATCTGCGATTTATTAAGCAACATAACGAATTGGTGGTCATGGAATTAAGCGAGGCCACCGAACAATTGACCGACACGGTTTTTGTGATGGGGCATGATAGTGACTTTACTGCATATCTCATAGAAGACAAAACCTATGATGTGGAGCTTGACGCCAACACTTATCACGTTAAGATGAAGCGAGGCATCGTCATTGTCGGTAGAGTGACCGAAAACGGCATAGCCAATCTTCGCATGGCTTCCATCATCATGGAGGCCAGTGACGACTCACAAGGTGTCCTTTCGCAGTATGCCCCAGGCTCGTATTTCATTTATAAAGACGGCGACGGACTGGCCGCCAATTTGGACTGGTAAAAAATAACGAAGATGAAAAAATATTTGATAATCATTGGATTGCTTTTGTGCAGCGTGTCTGTCACCATGGCACAGATGAGCCAACAAAAGAAAATAGACAATACGGTGTCGCTGGGATTGAAAGGCGGCATCAATACGCCTCGAATGCTTTACTACCAGAATGAGCCTTTGAGCCGTTTGCCTCAAGCCTGGACCATTACTCCCATGGGAGGCCTGTTCATCGACATCCCTTTGGGTTCGGCTTTGGTTTTTGCACCCGAAGCCGTCTATGTGCAACGCGGTACCGATATGAGTTATGAACACCGCTCGGGCGCACAAGTGCATTACACGATGTCGGCTTCCTACGTCGACTTGCGTCTGCCTTTGGAGCTGCGTTGGCCCATCAGCAAGTATTTCCAGCCTTTTCTTGTGGTTGGCGCTGAAGGCGGTGTGCGACTCTTCGGACAAATCCATATGGACCGTACCGCTCCCATCGAGATGGATGAGACCATCGACGTCGGCGATGCCAACCTGGCATTGATACATGCTGGTGCCCTTGCAGGCGTGGGCGTGCGTAGCATGATAAATCTTGGCGCACAGGAGATTCTACTCAAACTAACTGTGACAGCCCATCAAGGTCTGCTCGACAGCTATGCGGCAGGCGAAAAAGAGGGGACAAGTGCTTCCCTCAATGTCAACGCTTACCAAATTACCGGCTCGCGTCTGCCGCAAGGCTTGGAGGCCACGCTCAGCATCGGCATCCCGCTGAAGGCCCGCGAGGACGATGCTTGCAGCACTTTCAGCCGCGACCGCCGTTGGTTCAAGTCGGGTGGAAGGTCTAATTTAGGCACTTGGTGGTAAAGCCTTGTCAACTATGCGTTTTCTCTATCCCAACATGCTTTGGGGCTTGCTGGCCCTGCTGATTCCCATCCTCATCCACCTGTTCAATTTCAGGCGGCATAAGTTGGTGTATTTCAGCAATACCGCCGTGTTGCGCACCATCCAGCAGGAGAACGCCAAGACACGCAAGTTGAAGTATCTGGTCACGCTGTTGCTGCGTTGCCTCTTCATCGCTGCCATTGTTTTGGCTTTTGCCTTTCCGTATCGTCCTGAAAAACAAATCAATGTCAATACGGCTGACAATCTCATTGGCGTCTACATCGACAACTCGATGAGCATGAAGGGACAATCGCAACGCACCACCTTGATTGAGGACGCTCGACAGTCGGCGCGCGACCTGGTGCACAAACTCAGCCCGTCCAATCGCTATCTATTGATGACCAACAGCTTCGAGGTGCAAAACGAGTACCCGATGAACCAAGAGGAGATGCTCGACCAGCTCGACCGCATGAACCCCGACGGCTCTCCCGTGGCGATGGGTGAGGTGATCGACCGTTTCGGGATGCTCAGCAGGCAACATGGTTTTGCGAGCTCCACGCTCTTCGTCTATTCCGATTTCCAAAGCAACACCTTCGATTTGTCGGCGGCCAAGGCCGATACGACGATGCAAGTGGTGGTCGTCCCGATGGTGCCCGAATATACCAGCAACCTTTACATCGACTCGGTATGGCTGGCTTCGCCTATCGTGCAAACCGGCCTGACCAACGACTTGATGGTGCGTGTGGTCAACCAAGGCGACAAGGAAGTGAAAGGTCTGCCCGTCAACTTCACGATGAACGGCACGATGGCCGCATCGACGACCGTCGACTTGGAAAAGAATGGTTCGACTGAGGTCGAGTTGCAGTTTGTGGTCGACCACAACGGCGAGCAACGATGCAGCGTCAGCCTGATGGACCATCCCATCACTTTCGACGACCAATACGACTTTGTGCTGAGCGTGAAGCCTAACCTCTCTGTCGTTGAGTTGGGCACCGAAAGCTCTGCTTGCGCCTTGCTATTCGACGACGACGAGCAGTTCGATTACACACTCATGGAGCCTTCGCGCTTCGATTTAGGCGCAATTTCGAAGGCCCAGCTGCTCATCGTGAACGAAACCGCAAAGATGAACGAGACGCTGCAACAGACGTTGCTGGATGCCGTGGCCGAAGGCGCAAGCCTGATGGTGTTTCCGTCGGCTGACGAACCGAAGAGCAATAATTATCTCTATCAGAAACTTGGCCTGAACTTGGTGGAAATCGACACCAACCGCACTGCCGTTGAAGACTTGGCCCAACAGCACGCCTTTTTCAGCGACATGATTTTGGATTTGCCCCAGCATCCCGACTTGCCTAAAGTGAAGCGACATATCCGCTTGAAATCCAATGGTATGCCAACGCCCTTGCTGACCATGCAAAATAGCGACCCGCTCCTGATGACAGAGTCGGTGGGGAAGGGGCAAGCCTTTGTGATGGCCACTGCACTCGACGCGAAATGGAGCGACATGGCCGACAACGCCCTCTTCGTCCCGATGATGGTCAAGATGGCCTTCATGGGTGGCAAGATGGACAAGCTCTCCTATACCATTAGAGTCGACAAGATGTTGGTTTTGAGCGACATGAGCCTTGAAGGCGACCATCATTTCCTCTTCGCCAATGCCGACCGCAGCTTTGAGCTCATGCCCGCTTCTGAGGTGCGCAACAATAGGGTTTACCTCTATTTGAACGACAACCTCCCCACGGCGGGATTCTATGACCTGCTCGTCAACGATACCATGAACCGCGTGACGGCATGGAACGAGAGCCGTGTGGAGTCGCGCATGGACTTCACGGACCGCGATGCCATCGCGCCTGCTTTTGCCAAAGCAGGTTTCGACGTGGCCGCTGTGCTCGACACAAACGAATTCGCCACCGCCGACCTCGTGGAGGCCATGGCCCACCAAAGCTCGCAATGGAAGCTCTTCGCCTTGATAGCCCTCCTGGCCTTGCTCTGCGAGATTGCCGTGCTGCGGTTTTGGAAGTGAATCCTTGGTGTTTCAAACAAAACAAACCGATGAAAATGAGAATCCTCTTCGTATGCCACGGCAACATCTGCCGCAGTCCCATGGCCGAGTTCGTGATGAAACACCTCGTCGCGGAGGCTGGACTTTCCGACCAGTTTGAAATCGCTTCGGCGGCCACCTCCACCGAGGAGATCGGCAACCCCGTCTATCCGCCGGTGCGGCGCAAGCTGGCCGAGCATGGCATCGGCTGCGAGGGCAAGACTGCCTGCCAGATGACTCGTGACGACTACCGTTATTACGACAAAGTCGTCGCCATGGACCGCAACAACCTGCGCAACCTCCGTCGTATGTTTGGCGACGACACCGACCACAAAATCAGCCTCTTGATGGACCACACCCACCGCCCCGGTGACGTGGCCGACCCATGGTACACCGGCGACTTCGAAGCCACATGGCGCGATGTGTTGGAGGGATGCAGGGGACTATTGGATGAGATGGTGGCTCCTCCATTGACTGCATAGAGAACTATGAGTTTGTCCGCGAATTATCCTCTTTCGGCAAATACCTATTGGTGCTTTCGCCCGCCGATATGCAACAGAAGGAGTACGATCGCGTTGTGGCGCATTTTCAGGCTTATGAGGCATTGTGATGGATTTATTTGTATTTTTGCATTTCATAAAAAGGATAGAAATATGACAGAAGTAAATTTAACCCATAATTACGACTCGTTATATTCTGATACTTGTATAATCATTGAGAAGGCTCGTAATTATGCCTATCGTGCCGTCAATATCGCTTTGACGTTGCGCAATTGGCAACTTGGCGAGCGTATTGCTCGTGAAAACCTTGATGGTGCGGAGCGGGCTGAGTATGGGAAAAAGGTTATTACAGAACTTTCACGAGGCCTTACCGACAAATATGGCAAGGGATTTGACAGAATATCACTTTACAATTACCTGAAGTTTTATCGTTGCTTCCCTGAGATTGTTGGCTCATTGAGTCAACAATCCGAAAATGAGGCCTCGGAGCAGCCACAATTTGGGATTATGAACGCGGCGACTCCAAAATTACTTCCGTGGACACACTATAGGGAACTTATTCGCGTGGAGGACGCTGAAGCTCGAGAATGGTACGAACAAGAAGCCCAGCGTGAAATGTGGAGCACCCGCACCTTGCATCGTAACATCTCGTCGCAATACTACTATCGTCTCATGCAGTCTGGAAACAAGAAAAAAGTGACAGATGAGATGCACCGTTTGACGCAATCCATGCAGCAGGACAAACTGGGATTTATGAAAAATCCTGTGGTGGCAGAGTTTCTTGGATTACAACCTAATGCTGATTTTACCGAGACAGAATTGGAGGGTAGTATCATCAGCCACCTGCAAAGTTTTATCATGGAGTTGGGCAAGGGATTTGCCTTTGTGGCCCGGCAGAAGCATATCCGCACGGATATGGGTGACTTTTACATTGACTTGGTGTTCTACAATTATATCCTGAAGTGTTTCTTCTTGATCGACCTAAAAACACAGCAAATCACCCATCAGGATGTCGGGCAGATGGATATGTACGTTAGGATTTTTGACCAGCTGATGCGCACAGATGGAGACAATCCCACCATTGGCTTGTTGCTTTGCTCCGACACCAGTGAAGATATGGCGAGATACAGCGTTCTGCATGGCAGCGAACAATTGTTTCAAGCCAAGTATCTAACCTATTTACCGACCGAGGAACAACTGCGCCAAGAGATAGAACTGCAAAAACAAATCTTTTTGGAACAAAAAGGCTAACAAACGAAAGTGCGCGAAAATAGGTTGCGCGGAATTGTTATAATTACATACGAAAATGAAATACTTGAATACGGTTATTTGTGCTTTGTTGCTTTTGCCTATCTCCTTATTTGCTCAGCAGAAGCATGCTTTGCTAATCGGGATTTCAAACTATCCACAATATGATTATGCAGATGCGTCATGGGCACCGATACATGGTGCAAACGATGTGCAGTTGATTTCACCAATACTTGCAAAGCAAGGTTTCGTAATCAACACACTAACCAATGATGCTGCGACGCACGAAGCCATTGGTAACAACTTGAAGGATTTGGGAAACAGCGTTCATGCAGGTGACATAGTTTACATCCATCTGTCAGGACACGGGCAAGCGGTAGAAGATGAGGATGGCGACGAAGCCGATGGATGGGATGAAGCTTTTATTCCGTTTGATGCTGAACGCAGTTACAGAGAGAATGGCTATCAAGGAGAAAAGCATCTGCTTGATGATGAATTGAACGATTATTTCAATTCCATACGGAGAAAGGCTGGTGAGGGAGGAATGGTTTATGTGGTGATGGATGCTTGCCATGCTGGTTCATCCTATCGAGGCGAAGAGGATGAAGACAGCGTTTATGTCCGAGGAACAGAGATTGGATTTAGCAAAACAGAAAAAACCTATGCCCCAAAAATCGATAGGAGAGGCTCGATGCGCATTTCTTCAGAGAAAGGGATGTCTCCTATTTACATGTTGGAAGCCTGTCGGTCTTATGAAGTGAATATCGAGATAAGACAAGATGGAAGCCATTATGGGCCGATGTCTTATTATATCAGCCAACAATTGTTAACCTTACCACTATCCTTTGACACTAAATGGATTGAAGATGTGCGCGATTGTATGGACAAAGACATTAGGCTTGTTAGACAACACATGGTAATCGAAAGCTCAAAATAACGATGGCAAGAATATCTTTGAATACGAAACGGGACGAAATCTTGAACGGCTTTGCGAAAGAGTATCGCGATAGGACGCTTTCATATCTCCATAATACTTTTTCGCTAGGGAAGGAAGATTGTGAAGATGTGTTCCAAGAGTCATCGATCGTATTGTATCGCGCTGCCATTGATGGGAAGTTGGACAATCTTAAGTCCTCGTTATACACATATTTTGTCGGGATATGCAATAACAAAGCCCATGAGCAGCTGCGAGCTAATGGCAAAACTCAAATGCCTTCAATTGATGTTTTTTCAAGCGATGAGGATGAACGCAGATATGCCATGCTTATTAACAAGGCGGATAGAATTCTCAATCTGATGGATTTGGATGAGAAAGAAGATCATGAGAGGCAGAGCATTGTACAAGACATGGTTAGGAAATTGCCATCCCCGTGTGATGAAATGCTTTGGTCATTCTATCGTGATGGTCTTTCCATGAAGGCAATCGCGCAGATGTTCAAATACGCTAGCGAAAACGCGGCCAAGGTGACAAAGCACCGTTGTCAGGAAAAATTCCGCAATAGATATGAAGAACTGCTAAGTAAAAAGTAAACGAAAAAAAATGATGAACATGGAAGAAACACTATATAATAACGAAGAAAGAATTGAGCGGTATCTTCATGGAGAGATGACGCCCGAAGAGGAAGCATTATTTGAGCAGGATATTGCCAATGATGACACTTTGAGGCGACAGGCCGAAGCTATGGCAAGAGTCGTTAAAGGTGTGGAGGCTGTTGGCGGCGAGCAAGACAGGTTGATGATAGATAAGATGAAGTCTGCAAACGAGAAAAGACTGGCACCTGTATGGTGGATGTCTATTGCAGCAAGTCTTGTGATTATTTTTACTGTAGGTTATCACTTCTATGACCGTTCACAAACCATTGCTTTGGGACAGCAATACGCCTATGTGTTCTCTACTGAAGCCGAATCTTTAATCCGTGGCGAAGAGGATGAAGATGTCGCAAATAAACTCAATGTGTTATTTGACAATACAGCCAATGGAAAAGATTTGGACAACACAATCAAACAGCTTGATGAGTTGTGGGCATTGTCTAAAAACGACACATATAATGGCTATACTACATACGAGCCGTTTATAGGATGGAATCTTGCTATTGCCTATTTGCGCAACAATGATAAAAGAGAGGCGAAGACTATTCTTGAACAGATGCAAATGAATTACCCAGAAGGAACAGCTATAGGAGACAAAATTGTAGAATTACTGAAAGAGTTGTAGCATGAAAAAAGCACTTTTTCTGTTCTTGTGTATAGTTTTTTGTATATCAGTATCGGCACAGAATCTCAACAAGGCCGAGGTGGATAGTTTTGTCGATTTGTACACGTATCAGGGAAAGTATGATTCAGTCTCTTTAATGCTAGTTTCTTTCGCTAATCAAGAACACCAGAAAGGAAATTTGGAGACCGCACTTGAATACCAAATTAAGAATTGTGAACTAATAGAAAAGCATATTGATTCTTTTGTTGCATACGGGATTACTTTAAACGAATTGTATGCAAACTATGGGATGGTATTTGTATTACAAAGAGACTTGAACAGATCGACAGATGCCATCAATACTTATCTTGAACTAGCACAAACAATAAAACTATACTCTCCTAATGAACTTCCATTTTATACGAGTTTGATTGCAAGCACACTTGGTGAATGTACCACGATGCCTTGGGCTGATTCGGTATATTGCCTTCAAGATGCTTTGGAAATAATAAAACAGCAAGATGTCACCAAAGATAACATTGAAAAGTACTTACGGTATTGCCATTGTTTCAATATGAATAGGATGTACAATAGTTTCGACAACAAACTATTTGTACACAATAGGATTGGCGAAATTGAAAGCTGGTATTCTTATAACAATAGGTTCATTCTTGAATTAGACTCTGTCATATATAAGAGAGAAATACTTGAGTATCTCTTCGATTATGCAGATTTATTGTATTTATTTGCTGGAGCAGTTGGCGCCCAAAATCAGGATTTATTGGGTGCAAATGATTTGTATAGAAAAGAAATAGCGGTTTTGTCTTCTATTGAAATAGAAGATGATTTGAAAAAAATGAAGATAGCTTCATGTTATGCAAGAATCGCTAACAATTACTATCAATTAGACGATTTATCAATGTGCAAGCAATACTGTGATAAAGTGTTTCCTTACATTCTTGATCCTATATACAATTTGGAATACTGTGATTTATTAAACTCATTATCAAATAGTTATTATAATTTAAATCAATCCTATCTAGCTGCAAAACTGAAATTCGATGAGATTAAAATACGAGAAGAAATCGGAGGAAGTGTTTCTTTGACTGATTGGAGTATGTATTTTGGCTACATTGTTGATTCCGATCCGAATCAAGTAATTATTCAAAATAGGAATCTTGGCAAAATCAGACAGTCAGAAGGAGGGAACGCAAATTATTATTTGAGTTTAGGCAAGGCATACTCTATGCTGATGGGTGCTAATGAAAGCTATCGAGACACGGCAGAAATGTTTTTCAATAAGGTTGATAGCGTTTTGTTGGCTAATAATGATTATTACGAAAAATACAATCTGAAAAATATTACCATTGCCAATTTGAATGAAGCGTGGGCTGCTCACTATTCTCGATTGGGTTTATGGGAAAAATCATACGGCTTTTCAAAACTGGCGCTAGAGTACTATCCATCCGATAAATACTATAGCTATTATAAAGTCGCGCTAAAAGCAGCGTTATTACATGATGAAGTAGGGATTAAAAAGTATCTGCCAAATTATTATTATGGGATGGAAGATGAATTGTGTAAAATGCTACCTACTCTCGGTTCTGTAAAGTCTGACGTATATCTTGGTAATGGCGATAAATCTCTTTACCATATACCAGAATGGGCATCATTGAATCCGACAGATAGTGTTTGTGTAAGCATTGCGTATGATGCTGCATTGCTAATGAAAGGTCTTACTCTACGCTACAATGTTCTTACCCCATATTATGAAAGCCATCCTGAGTTGATTATTGCGAAACGCGAATTGGATTGGATGCGTGATAGTATCTACACCATTCCCGATGAGAATTCAAGAGTATTGGCTTTGCATCGATATGAATTGAAAGAGCGTGAGGTTTTGAAAGAAGTGAATGATGAATTGACCAATGTGCATTGGCAAGATGTCTTGCATGGGCTGAAAGACAATGAGGCTTGTATCGAATTTGTGAAATATACAGCAAATGCTTATTCGTGGAGCGATAGTATACCTAAGCCCCATTACGCGGCTCTCGTTCTTTTTCCAAATGTTTCAGCTCCTATTTTTGTGGATTTGTTTGATGAAAATGAACTTGTGGAAATGTATGAACTTCAGCCGAAATCTTATGATATTGGGATTGGCCAAACCTTATATTCAAAGATATGGGGTAACATGCAGCAATACATTGAAGGGAAAAACAAAGTGTTTTTCTCTCCTATGGGATTGCTCAACCTAATAAACGTCGAGCTACTAACTGATTGCACAGGTATGACCGCTGCTGAAAGATTCAATCTATATAGAGTATCTTCCACAAGAAATCTTCTAACAAGAGATGATAACAGAGACTTTCATTCTGTTGCGATGTTTGGCGGTGTTGATTATGAAAAAGCGCAGGAGTTTAATGAGATGCTTGTTAGCATCAATACCCGTGGAAATTGGGCTTACTTGCAGAATACCCTTTTAGAAGTAGAACAAATAGAAGATTTGCTGAAAGGTAGCAGTATTGATGTCGCGACACACACTGGATCATTTGCCACAGAAGGTGCTTTTAAGCAACTTGACGGCACACAAGCAAATGTGGTTCACATTGCTTCTCATGGATACTATATACCACAAACGCAAAGGACTTCTGTCCCTTACTTTTCAAATAGTGAAAGTACAGCGAACATTCAAGATGAACTTTTCTATTCTGGCTTAATCCTTTCTGGTGGTCAAAAAGCATGGGCTGGTTCCACTTTTAAGCCAGATGATAACGATGGTATTCTCACAGCATACGAAATTTCAAAACTTGACTTACATAATGTGAATCTTGTTGTCCTTTCTGCTTGTGAGACAGGGCTTGGCGACAATCTTTTCGATGGCATTTTTGGCTTGCAACGAGCTTTCAAAAAGGCAGGAGTTTCATCTATTTTGATGAGTCTTTGGAAGATAGATGATAGAGCGACATTCGAGTATATGAGCTTGTTCTATGAAAAACTGGTTGAAGGGTATTCAAAACATGATGCCTACATCAGTACCGTCCTCACAATGAAAGAGAGGTATCCTGACGCAAACTATTGGGCATCATTTGTTTTGCTTGAATAAAAAGCAGAAAATAGAATTTGACCATTTATTTGCCTTTTCCTCGTTTGATACCTTTAAGATTAGTCGTATTTCCCCTTTTCTTGGTGTCTTTTCTTGCCGCTTTACCATAGTTTTCATTATACCATTGATAACGTTGAGCTTTCTTGGCGAGCACAGCCTCTAACCTTTCTTTGTCGGCAACGGCTTGATTCATTGTTTTCTCATTTTCCTTATACTGCTCTGCCATTTGTTGCAACATAGGTATAACACTATAGTTTTTCGCAAGTAGACCGTCATACAGTTTGAAGAATTGATCTACATCTTCATGTTGACCGCTTCTTAACAATTCATAGGTGTTTATTTCCTCGCATTCTGCCTCCTCGGTAATCATATCATGCAGAACTTCATCCAAATCGTACTCCAATCGCGTTATGCTCTTGCCATGTAAGTCAACACCAAAATCGGCCAATTTCTTGACCGTTGGCCAGTACTGTCGCATGATGTATGTCATGAATGGATTGTCAAATAGTTCCAACCCCATTTTGTTATTATTATCAAACTCACCAATTCTTTGAAAAATATTAATAAGAATTTCAGGTCTTGTTACTATGTCTTGATGTATTTGCAGCGCCTTGGCACAGCGGATACTTTTAGTGGTGTAAGTGATGATATAAGCTGTGGCGTTTAGGATGTCATTGTTATTACTTCTTCGTGCTTCGGCATTTTCCGACAAAGCATAAAGATACAAAGTGGCGTCCGTTTTGGCAAGACTTTTCGTCTCTTCTTCGTCACGCCATTTGTTCTTAAACGACAGTTGAATTTCCTTCTTTATCTTCTCTGTCAACTCTGCACGGTGTTTTTCCAATTCTATGGGGATAACCAAAGAATCATCCAACACTTTACATTTAAGTTCTTCCTCTATCACATCTTTCATAAATGGATATGGCTTTGACTTGTCAAGGTATCTATCACGCATGAACTTGTTCAAAGTATCAGTTTTCTTTGTCTTAAACTTCCACATATAGTAGTCTTTCACGAATACGTTTGTGGCTTCCTTCTCCACAATGGCCTCATCCAATGACTCAAAAGCATTAGCAAACCATTTGAAATTTCGTTCAGCGCATTGAGCATGTCGTACAACCTCTTCTACTACTTCATGTGGTATTACAATGTTACAACCTATTCTGCGCAACGTCTTTATTAGCTTGCGATAGTTGCTGCTTTGACTATGGTATTTAGTGATGCTATTTAAAACGAAATCGGTATCAAACACAAAAGTCTTATTTTTGAGTATTTCTTCATCAAACTGTCCTAATAGAGGATCTATTTGCATAATCTGTGCACCGATAAACGACTGCATTAGCAAGTTTATAGCCGTTTCCTGAAAATGTGTAGGTTTGGCAATGGTGTCAGCCAGTACTTCTATCAATAAATTTCCTGTTAGCTCATCCAGCCCTTGTTTGGCTTTGTTTATGATGTCGCTATTTTCTTCATCATCCTCATCCTCTTCACCATTTTCGCCCACAAGGCTCTCCATACCATGAACTTGAGCATATAAAGACATCGCATCCTTGATGTTCTTATATGCTTGGTGCTGTTGCTCTTCCGTCAACTTTTCTGGAGCCTTCATTTGTAGTTGACTCATCATCTCGTCCACGAGTTTCGCATATATCTGCTTCACCTCAACTATGCCTTTTTGCATTAGGGCTTTCAATTGACTATGAACAACATAGCCTCCGTTACTCGGCGTTAGATAGTCTAATTTCTGTAACTGTTCGAAAGCGTTGTCAAATTGTTCTTGATCAATTAGCCTGCCTGTCTTTTGTTTATATAAGGCTGACATCTGATCAGATGTGCAAGGCACGCCTGTATCCATCACTAATGCTAATACCATTTGAAGGAACATCTTTCCTTTCAACATATTCACTTTTTCATCCTTACTCATCGTGAAGATGATAGAACATTCCATGAAGGCGCGCTTCAAACTATTTTGCGTTTCTTCTGTATAATTATCAAGAAATTCCATATTGTACTTAGTCTTTATTATTAATCTTATTCCAAATCACTATTGATACTATCACAATCCAAATTAGTACACTTATCGTCGCAGCTGCGTCAATAATAACCATAAAACATCTCGCTTCTTTACATAGCACACCGTTCAACACCATTGTTCCGAGGTATAGCAATAGTAACACTCCGATGATGATAATGATCTGCCGACAGAAAGAAACAAGTTTGCTTAAGCTGTTTTCCAAAGCCACTTTTCTATTTTTGGCCAATGTGTTGTCGATATTTTTTAATGTTCGTAATTCGTCACGCTTTCCCACGACTATTGCAAATACAAGAGTCAGAGCAGACACCATAATGCCCATCAATGCTAACTGGAACGATGATAAATCTACAAATGTTATTCCCATATAATCATACAATTAATTATAGTGTGTTATCCAGCGTGTCTATAGTCTGCTGGGTTCAGTAACGCTGCAAAATTAGACAATTATTCTCATTCTAATCATTGGATTCTAAAAAACTAAGGCCTTGATATGAGTTGGCCATTGGTGTTGCCTATTGAGTAGAAAAACATATTCTAATTCAAAAGCCATACAATTCTGTTACAAAACTCTTCTCATTATGAATTAGATAATGACAGTTCATATAGTAGTAAATTTTACATGTTTTTTCTGCTGTTGTTAACCTTTTGCCAGTTCCTGTCATAAAGCGATAGAGACAAACAAAAGGTTAACATTATGGAAGGTTTACAATTCAGAATTGACCAGGAGAATGTCGAACAACAGAAGGCATTCGACCTTGTGGCTTACACCAACACCAGTCTATTTATCACCGGTAAGGCCGGTACAGGTAAGACGACATTCATCAAAGGAATACAGGAAATCGTTGACAAGAACTTCATCGTACTGGCCCCCACTGGCATTGCTGCCATGAATGTGGGAGGCCAGACGATTCACTCTTTCTTTGGCTTGCCGTTTGAGGCCATTGGACCCGACACGGAATTGGAGGTCTCAAGGGAAAAGAGAGATGTGCTAAAACACACAGACACCATCATTATTGATGAGGCTTCAATGGTGCGTTGCGATTGGGTGGATGGCATTGACCGTTTTCTCCGTTCGCTGATGAAAACGCATTTGCCGTTTGGCGGGAAGCAAATGCTATTTGTGGGAGATTTGTTCCAATTACCGCCCGTAGTCGTTTATGGAAGTGCCACTGCTGATATGCTGCAAGACATGTATGGTAGTGGCACCCCTTACTTCTACAAGGCCAATGTGATGAAACGGATGAACCTGCCCAAGATTGAGTTCCAAAAAGTGTATCGGCAAAAGGATTTACGTTTCTTGGAGATACTTAACAGAATGCGTTTGGGTGAAAACACGAATGAGGATTTGGACATGATTAATGAGAATGTGAATTTTGGAGCAGAAGTTGGCGATTATTCCGTTGTTTTAGCAGCTTATAATAGTATTGTAGATTTAATAAATGAAAGGAAATTAGATGATATAGATGCGGAGGAGACTTGTTACAAAGGGGAAGTTGATGGAGATTTTCGCATTCAGGATGCGTTAGCTCCAATTGAGTTGCATTTGAAAGTTGGGGCTCAAGTGATCTTTTGTCGAAATGATTTTGCTCGCGGTTTTGTGAACGGAACCATAGCAAAGGTGATAGAGTTGAATGACGATCAAATCAAAGTGAGACTGGAGAATGGCAGAGAGATTGATGTGGAAAAAATGGTTTGGGAAAGCTGTGAGAGCATTTATGACCAAGAGACGAAAAAAGTGGAAACGGTGGTGGTGGGTAGTTTTACCCAATTCCCCTTGAAGTTGGCTTGGGCAATCACCATTAATAAATCTCAAGGCATGACCTTCGACCGTATGCACTTCGACCTTACCCGTGGAACATTTGCACCTGGTCAGGCCTACGTTGCCATTAGCCGTATGCGGAGCCTTGATGGTCTGACCCTCAGCAATAAGATTCGGCATCATCATATTTTGCAAAATACGGAGATTAAGGCATTTGCCAATTCGTTCAACGACATTCCTTTGATTGATGATGAACTAAGCCATGGCCGTTTGCTCTACAAACATCTCCAAAATAAGGACTATGACAGTGCCACCAAGGAATGCTTGCAATGGTCGTTGGAGAAAATGAAGGCAGGTAACTGCCGCAATGCGGCATTGCTGGCGAAAAAGATGTTTGACGTGATGCTTGACGACAGATGCCTGAAAGGGCTGACAAAAGAAGTCCCGCTGCTGAAGGATTGCAGCATGACATGTAATTTCCTCAACGCTGTTATTTGTTTGTATAGTGACCGTCTTGAGGAAGCCATCGGCTATGCCGACATGGTGCTTGATCGCAGGCCATGCCTTGAAGCCATGTTCATCAAAGGGAAAGCCTTGCAAAGTTTGAACCGATACGAGGAAGCATGGGAAGTGGCCCAGCAGATTCGTACAGCCGGTGAGCAATCAGATGACAAAATCACCATCGACAAGAAACAATACCTGTTTGAGGCGGAACTCAACGCAGAGCTTGGAAATCCGAACATCGACACTTGCAAACAATTGCTCAAATTGTGTCCCGAGTACATTCCAGCATATATCATGTTGCGGAGAGAGGTAATAAAAGAAGAACTTGTCATAGAGCAGGACGAAGAAGATGAAGAAAGTCCATTGATTTCAGCTTTCAATGACACGGCTGTTTCTAACAATGATTTCAAGGAGATGCTGGAAGAATCAGATGTGACAAGCCCGACATTTAAACAGTTTGCTGTAAAGGCAAAAAATATTTCGGTTGAGTGTTAACCTTCCGCTGTTATATGTCATTAAGAGTTGTAACACTTAAAAACAACAAACAATGGAATCAGTTATTTTGTTAGTAATCGCGGTAGGTCTCGCGTTTGGAGTCGGCTGCTTAGGCCGTACAAGAAAAATCGGATTCGGGCTAGCATTCGTCATCTCTCTCTTCAATGTCATCATTGGTTTGATAGCGGTACTGTGCTCAAAGAAAATCGAAAATGTTGAACCTAAAAACAAGGAGGACTAAATCATGAAAGTATTTGGATGGATTTTAGTAATTATCGGTGGTTTGTCACTGATTGGATCAATTGCCGGAGGCAATAGCGCGTTTGGGCCGCTGTTTTGGATGGGAATAGGCATTGCCTTGATCTGTTTGGCCAATCGTAAGAAAAACAAAGAAGAAGACAACAATAAAGCTGACTTGAAATGAAACTCGAAGAAATGACGAACGCGCAACTGGTCAATATCATTCTGAGAAAGGATGATGTTGAAACCAGACTTAGAAAAGAAATCGCTTCACTTCAACAAGAAAACAAGCGATTGGCCAATTTGAGAAGAGTCAAGGAAGTCGCTATTTGCCTTGTAGCCGCCGCCATCTGTTTGACCATTATGGTAATACTCTAAACTTGATAAAAATGAAAAACGAAAAAGACAAAGCTTTTGGTGGCGTATTTGCGACTGCTATTGCCTGCGTAATTCTGGGAATTATATATTCTATGGTTGAGCAATCGCTTTTTTCAATCATTCTTTTCGGTGTGGTAGCTGTGGGAATCATTTTGGCCTTTATCTTACGCCAATACGTTTGGAAAAGCACCGAAACCTTGGAACGCGATATTTGCCATAGTTTAAACAAGCAAGGCTATGAATATGGAAAGAAAGAAGGAACCCTTTATGTCACAAAGAATGGCAGCCGGTTCCAGGTCCAGTTGGCTGATAGCTATAACCGAAGGATAAAACATCTTTATGTTTTCTACAAATTCAGAGATGATGATTTCGGCAAGGTCAACATGGATGGCTGGAGCCGAGCCGCCAACGCTATCAATGTCAAAAATACTGACACTATTTTTGTTGCGCTGGAGGATCATCTTTGCTGTTGCTATCAGACTTCCATCGGCAACTCGAAAGATTTCATGAATGAGTTCAGCCGAGCATACCAAGCCATTGGTGAGTCGATGGTGGATTATGGCAAACTAATCCCTTATTTGGAGCGTGATTATTCGAATCATTCCGAAAGCCAAACGACAATTGGATTCAAACAAAACGAACAATAAAGTCATGGCTTCACGCTGGAATTCCGAAATTCCCTAAAAGACCTTCCATCTTTTCCCTTCGCATCGTTTTTTTTCCTAATTTTGCAACCGTCAGAAAAATGCTCCCATGGATATCGACGACAAGACGGAATTGGAAAACGATGATGCACTGAACGAAGTGCCGCAAGAGAATCAGCAAGGCGATGCTCAAGTTGCTGACGCTCAAGAGGAAAAGTTTCAGGTGATACCGCTGAAAGGCATGTTCGAGAACTGGTTTCTCGACTATGCCTCCTACGTCATCCTCGAACGCGCCGTGCCGGCCATCGAGGACGGCCTGAAACCGGTGCAACGCCGCATCCTGCACTCGATGGACGAACTCGACGACGGCCGTTTCAACAAGGTGGCCAACATCGTGGGCAACACGATGAAATACCACCCGCACGGCGACGCCTCCATCGGCGACGCCTTAGTGCAACTCGCTCAGAAAGACCTGCTTATCGACACACAAGGTAACTTCGGTAACATCCTCACGGGCGACGATGCCGCCGCCCCGCGTTACATCGAGGCACGCCTCTCGAAGTTCGCCAAAGAAGTCGTCTTCAACCATAAGACCACCGACTGGACGCGCTCTTACGACAACCGCAACGCCGAGCCTGTGTCGCTGCCAGTGAAGTTCCCGCTCTTGCTGGCGCAAGGCACCGAAGGCATCGCCGTGGGCCTGGCGTCCAAGTTCTTGCCGCATAACTTCAACGAACTGATCGACGCCTCCATCGCCTACCTGAAGGACGAGCCTTTCACGCTCTATCCCGACTTCCCGACAGGCGGCCTCATGGACGTGACCAACTACAACGACGGTCTCCGTGGCGGCAAGGTGCGCATCCGTGCCCGCATCAGTCAGCAGGATAAAAAGACGCTTGTAATCAGCGAGATACCCTACGGCACTACCACGGGTGGCCTCATCGAAAGCATCGTGAAATGCAACGACAAGGGCAAAATCAAGATCAAGAAAATCGACGACAACACCGCCGAACAGTGCGAAATCGTCATCTACTTGGCCCCTGGCGTCTCGCCCGACCAAACCATCGACGCGCTTTATGCCTTCACGGATTGCGAGGTCTCCATCTCGCCCAACGCCTGCGTCATCGTCAACCAACATCCGGCCTTCATGGGCGTGAGCGAAATCCTGAAACTCAGCACCGACCGCACGATGGAGCTGCTGAGCCTCGAACTCCGCATCCTCATTGAGGAGCTGGAAAACAGCTGGCATTGGATTTCGTTGGAGAAGATCTTCTTCGAGAAAGGCATCTACAAGGAACTCGAAAACCGCGACTATGCCACATGGGACGACCAACTGACGGGCATCGAGCGGCGCTTCGATCCGTATCGTCAACTGCTGAAACGCGAAGTGACCCGCGAAGACGTGGAGAAACTCTGCGAGAAACCTGTCCGCAAAATCTCCAAGTTCGACATCAAGAAGGCCGACGAGCAGCTGGCCGACCTCGAAAAACGGATGGAGGAGGCCCACTATAACCTCGACCACATCGTCGACTACACTATCGACTATTTCCTGCACATCAAGGAGAAATACGGCGAGGGGCGCGAGCGCAAGACCGAGATCCGCAACTTCGACAACATTTCGGCTGTGGCCGTGGCCGCCAACAACGAAAAGCTGTACGTCAACAAGGAGGAAGGCTTCGTCTGCACGGGCGAAGGCCTGAAACGCGAGAAGAACAAGGAAGCCTACGAGTTTGTTTGCGATTGTTCCGACTTGGACGACATCATTGTTTTCCACGAGGACGGCAAGTATTCCGTGGTGAAACTGCAACCGAAACTCTTTGTGGGCCAAAAGGTTATCCACGTCGATGTGTTCCACAAGAACGACGACCGTACGACCTACAACGCCGTCTATCGCGACGGCAAGAACGGTGCGCCGCATTATGTGAAGCGTTTCGCCGTGAAAGGCGTCACCCGCGACAAGGAATACGACCTCACGCAAGGCAAACCCGGCTCGAAGGTGCGCTATTTCTCGTCGAACCCCAACGGCGAGGCCGAAATCATCAAGGTTACCTTGGTGCTGTTCAGCAAGAAGCAAAAGACGGTGGACTACAACTTTGCCGACCTCACCGTGAAAGGCCGCGACGCGCATGGCAACCTGTTGACGAAATACGAGGTCAAGGAAATCAAGAAGGGTGGGGAAGGCGTTTCCACGCTTGAGGCCCGCGACATTTGGTACGACGACACCGTACGCCGACTCAATGCCGACAAACGCGGCCAGTACCTTGGTGCCTTCGAGGGCGACGACAAGATCCTGCAACTTTTCGCCAACGGCGAGTTCAAGATTTCGGGCTTCGACCTCAACACCCATTTCGACGACGACATGGTGGAGATTCGCAAGTTCGACGCGGATGAGATCTTTTCGGTCGTCTACATCGAAGGCGAGACGCAGAAGATGTACCTGAAGCGCTTCAACATCGAGGCTGAGACCAAGTTGAACACGCGCATCTCGTTCATCGGCGAGCATCCCGAAGCAAAGTATTTGGGCCGCAGTGTCGACGAATTGCCGCGCCTGCTGTTGAGCTACAAGGTGAGCGACGCAGGCAACAGCTTCCCCGACGACGAAGTCAACGTGGAAGAGTTCATCGGCATCAAGAGCTACAAGGCCAAGGGCAAGCGCCTCTCGACGAGAGAAATCGACAGTTGGCAGTTCCTTGAGCCTTTCGAGCCTGAGCCAAAGGAAGATGAAACCGAGGCCCCTGAGCCTGTCGAAGGGCCGACCGCAGAAAATGATGATGAAAAAGTAATCGTCAACCCAGCCGACGTGCCGATGGAGATCGTAAAACCCCAAGGCGACGGCGTGCAAATGGATTTATTTGGAGAAGATTTATCATGAAAAAATATAGTTTTGTTATTGGGTCATTGTTTGCACTGTTATTGAGCAGCTGCCAAACCGAGCGAAAGTTTGCCAAAGCCTTCGTCGAGAAACAAGCCAACACGCAAGTGGCGGTTTATTTTCCTGAACAGGCTGAGGTCAAAGTGGAATACAACACGCAATATGGCCAAAAAACCGAGGTATTAAATGGATTCAACCAAGACCTGTTCTTGGACGTGATGTACAATTCCTATGCCGAGGAGATGGAGCATTACGGTTTGGATGTCTATGTCCCTAAAGACATCAACCAAGTACCCGTGGACTCGACGCATTGGTTGGTGATGCTCTCGCGGATGGAGATTTCGGGACGCATCACGGAGTATGAGGATTACTTCTTCAGCGACACTGACGAATACAGCTACAAGTATCCGCTCAACACGGTCAACGTGGCTTCGTGGTTCGAAATCAACGATGGCGAGTGGAAACCCGTACTGTTTTGCGAACACAACCTTATGGACGGTTTCGACTCTGAGGCGGACTATTCCATGTGGACCAACACCATCGATTACAACTATACCATCGACACGCTGCAACTTGAAGACATCTACAACTATGCGGTGTATTTGGGCAAGCTTTATGCTGGCTACACTTACGACTATATGATGAATAGTTATGTAGGCGAGGAGCTTAAGAAAAGGGATTATGCCTATCAGATCATGCTACGCTACGACCCCTATAAGAAGCAGCTGCGCTATGCAGAAGAGGATGATGGGTTTGTCCCAGTTAACAATTGACCTCCGTTGTAACGAACTGCAAACTCAAAACTAAAACCCCTAACTCTTCAACTCCCTCTCAATCGTTTCCTTCAGTTCCGACGCTTTCACGGTCCTGATTTCGCCGCCAACCACCATGCTGATGTTTCCTGTTTCCTCCGAAACCACGAGGGCGATGCAGTCGTTGTCTTCGGTCACGCCGATGGCTGCACGGTGGCGCAAGCCATAATGCCCTGGAATGTTGGTCTTGTTGGTCACAGGAAGGATGCAACGCGCAGCCGTGATGCGGTTGTGGCGGATGATCATGGCACCGTCGTGCAACGGGCTGTTCTTGAAGAAGATGTTCTCAATCAGCGGGTTGCTGATATCGGCATTGACCACCACACCGGTTGTAACGATGTCGTCAAGGTTGTTTTGTCGAGTGAGTAGGATGAGCGCTCCTTGTTTGATGTCCGACATGTTGAGGCAAGCCTTGGTGATGGCGTCGATGTTGAGGTCGACATTGCTCCTTACTTTCAGGAACTTGAACCTTTGCATGAACTTCCCTTCTTGGGCTTGTGCGCCGATGGTGAACAAGAATCGTCGTATCTCCGGCTGAAAGATGATGATAAGCGCGATGAAGCCGACGCTGACGAAGGCCCCTAATATGGCAGTCAGCATTTCCATCTGCAAGGCCTTGACTAGCTGCCAGATGAGGAAGATGGCGACGATGCCGATAAAGATACTCATGGCGGAGGTGCCTTTCAGCAGACGGTAGAGTCCGAAGAAAAGCAAAGCCACCAGAAAGATGTCGATGATGTCGAAAACGCTGACTTGGATGAAAAGGTCGATCATGGCTCTATTTTTGCTGCAAAATTACGAAAACTCCCCACCAATTCGATGGTCTCGCGTGCTTTTTTCACATCGTGGACGCGCAAAATGTCGGCACCGTTGAGCAAAGCGATGGTGTTGAGCACCGTAGTGCCATTGTCGGCCTCCAATGGGTTGGTGCCAAGCACCTTATTAATTAATGACTTACGCGAAATGCCGATAAGGATAGGCAGACGATGATAGCGATAGCAATTCAAATCGTTGAGCAACCGATAGTTAGATTCAAGGCTTTTGCCAAATCCGATGCCAGGATCGAGGATGATTTGTTGTTCTCCAAAGGCTTCCAAGACCTTGCATTGTTGCTCAAAAAAACCGTAAACGGTTTGGTGGATGTCGCCACCGAGGGCATATTGGTGCATGGTCTCAGGTGTGCCTACGCAATGCATCATCACATACGGAATATGGTTCGCACCGATATAAGGCAACATTTCCGTGTCGAAAAGTCCGCCCGAGATGTCGTTGATGAGGTCGGCACCTTCGTTGACGCAGGCTTCGGCAATGGTTTTCCGGAACGTATCGATAGAGATGAGCGCATCAGGGAACCGCTTCCGTATGGCCATCAGGATGGGAACCACGCGTCCCATTTCTTCCGATTCTGTGGCGATGGCATTGTTAGGGCGCGTTGAACATCCTCCGATGTCGATGACGTCAGCGCCATCGGAAAGAAGTTGCTCACAATGTCGTAAAGCATTGTCCATCAGGTTATACCGGCCTCCATCGGAGAACGAGTCGGGGGTCACGTTGAGGATACCCATCACTGTGGGACGGTCGAAAATGTAAGATTTACCCTTTGAAAAAAGTTGCATCATCGAAAAAAGTATTATTTTTGCAAAAATACATTTTTCATGCAAAAGAAAGATACAAAATCGCAATTTCACGCTGTGTTGGCGCAATGTCGCAAGATGTTTGTCGACAAGATGAAGGATTATGGTCCTGCCTGGCGCATCCTTCGTACGCCATCCATAACCGATCAGATATTTATCAAGACAAAGAGAATCAGGACCTTGCAAACAACTTCAGAGCGTATGGTCGACGAAGGCATAGAGCCTGAGTTTATCGGCATCGTCAACTATGCGGCCATGGGCATCATTCAGTTGCGGCTTGGCGTTGTCGACCAGCCCGATTTGACGGCTGAAGAGGCGACGGAATGGTTCGACAAGGTGACCACTGAGGCTTACGACCTGATGACGCGAAAGAACCACGACTATGACGAAGCCTGGCGCGATATGCGTATCAGTTCCATCACCGACCTGATTATGACCAAGGTGCTTCGCACCAAGAGCATCGAAGACCATGGAGGGAAGACGCTGGTGTCGGAGGGCCTTGATGCCAACTACTACGATATGATCAATTATGCTGTCTTTGCTTTGATTTTGATGGGTGAGGAGGTGTGAGATGAGAAAACGGACGAATTCGACTTATGGCTGGCTTAGCATCATCATAGCCATTGCTTCAGCGGTGGGCATCTATTTCTTGCCCGAATATAAGTTTTGGTTCCTTGCCGTATTACTGCTGAATGTGCTGTATGCCTTTGCTTTCGGCAAACGCTATGGCAACGGTGCTCTTATCACATGCCGTCTTTTGGTGGGCGCTTTGTTCATTTTTAGCAGCTTCACGAAAGGCGTCGACCCACTGGGGACGAAATACAAGATTTTGGACTACTTGTCCGTCTATCATATGGAATGGCTGAACAGCCTGGCCATGGTTCTCGCAGTGGGCTTGATTTTGGCTGAGTTTATCGTTGGCATTTGTTTGTTTACCAAGGTATTGCCTCGGTTGGCAGTGCTTGGTGCCACCTTGTTGATGCTGTTTTTTACCTGCACGACACTCTTCGATGCACTCTACGATTTGGTACCAGATTGCGGTTGTTTCGGCACCGCAGTCAAGATGACCAATTGGCAAACCTTCTATAAGAATTTGGTCATCGATGCTGTACTTATTCCGCTGATTTTGAATAATAAACAGCTTACCAACCGTTTGGGGGTTCCCGTTCAGTTCATCATCGCCATCGCTTTTGCGTTGGGATTCTTGGGTTTTGAGATCTACAACTATCGCCACCTGCCTGTCGTCGACTTCATGAATTGGAAAGTGGGCAAGCAGATGACCGTACAAACTCCTGAAGCAAGCCATATTTATTTGACATACAGGAATAAGGCTACGGGTGAAACGCAAGAGTATCTTTCGCCCAACTATCCTTGGAACGACTCCGTATGGATGTCGCAGTGGGAGTTTGTCAAGCAAAGGGTAGAGGGAGGCGCCGATTTCTTGGGCTTCACGGCTTTGGACGAAGATGGCAACGACGTCACCGAAATGTTGCTCAATACGGAGAACCTGCTCATGTTCACCTCCCACGACTTGACCAAGGTGACCGATGAGGAATGGGCCAAGGTGAAAGCCATCACCGAAGCCGCCGACCAGCATGGCTATTACGTCATTTGGATTGTAGCCAACGAGCCAGAATATGTGCAACAATTGCGCGACAAGTATGATTTCATCTATGAGGCATATTATGCTGATGAGCTGGAAATCAAGACGATAGTACGTTTCAATCCTGGTCTGATTTGGCTCGACAACGGCCTGGTGAAAGACAAGTGGAGTGCGATTGACTTTACGGATGCCTTGAAGATATTCTGACAGGATGGGCAGTTACATCATCAGGAAGTTGCTATATGGTGTCGCGGTGCTTTGGGGTGTCGCGACGCTGGTGTTTTGCCTATTCAACATCTTGCCTGGTGATCCCGCTCAAATGATGCTTGGTCAACGTGCCGACAAGGAATCGGTGGATGCCATCCGCGAGGAGTTGGGATTGAATCAAAGCCTTGGAAAACAGTATGTCGACTATCTGAATGACTTGGTCCCGATTTCCTTTTATGATGTTTCAAACGGCACACAGAAACTGGAAAAGATCGGACGCTATGCCACGATAACCACACTGGGATCGACGGCTGTCGTGCTGAAAGCCCCGTATCTGCGAATGTCGTACCAAAGCAAGCGTAAGGTCTCCGACATTTTGGGCGAGGCCTTCCCGAACACCTTGCTGCTGGCTTTTGTTTCCATCTCCATTGCATTGGTGCTGGGATTGTTGATTGGCATCCTGACGGCAGTGTTCAATACGAAGTTCCTCAATAAGTTGACGCTTTTTGTCACCACCATTGGCATGTCGTTGCCCTCGTTTTTTGCCGCCATCCTGATGGCATGGATCTTCGGTTTCCTATTGGAACACTGGACGGGGTTGGGCATGACCGGAAGCCTCTATACCGTTGATGAATATGGAAGAGGCGAGTTTCTGAGTCTGCGCAACCTCATCTTGCCTGCGCTGACGTTAGGGATGCGACCCTTGGCCGTGGTTACAGAGCTTACGCGTACATCCTTGCTTGAGGCCATGTCGATGGACTATGTGCGGACGGCACGTGCCAAAGGCTTGAAACCGTTTCGAATCATCTGCATCCATGCCCTGCGCAATGCCTTGAACCCTGTGGTCACCGCCGTCTCAGGTTGGTTTGCCTCCCTGTTGGCAGGTGCGGTCTTCGTGGAGTATGTCTTCGACTGGAAAGGCATCGGTGTGGTGGTGGTCGATGCGCTCGACAAATACGACTTCCCGGTCATCATGGGAGCGGTGCTGCTCATCGCGGTCATGCTGATCATTGTCAACATCCTGGTTGACATCATCTATGGTTTCATCGACCCGAGAGTAAGGATTAGTTAGGAGGTATGAGGTTGGAATTATGAGTCAGGGGATGTAGGGCTGTCACAACGTGACAGCCGATAAACGATGATGAATTTTAAATTTTGAATCTTAAATCTTTGAATTTTAAATCTTTGAATGGACAAAATAGGAAAATACGAATTCATGGCCGAGCCGTTCCATTGTGATTTTTCGGGACATATGTTTCTCGGTCATCTTGGCAACCAGATGCTCAATGCGGCGGATTTCCATTCCACCGACCGTGGCTTTGGCATGAAATACCTCATGAACATCAAACGGTCTTGGGTGCTGTCGCGTCTGGCTATCGAAATGGTTGAAATGCCATCGCAATACGAACGATACAATGTGGAGACCTGGGTCGAAAGTGCGATGAAGTTCTTCACCCAGCGTAATTTCTGCGTGTTGGACAACGAAGGCCAAGTATATGGCTATGGACGCTCTGTGTGGGCGATGATCGACACGGAGACACGCCAACCTACCGATATCTACTCCATCGACAATGGCGCCATCGACAAATGGATTGTGGCCGACAAACCGTGTCCCATCGAAAAGGGCGGACGAGTGAAGATGACCGACAAGGCCCAATTGGTTCGCACGATTGAACTATATTACAACGACATCGACATCAACGGCCATGTCAACTCGGTGAAATACATCGAGCATGTGCTGGATTTGTGGGATATTGCATGGTATCGCACGCACCGTATCAAGCGCTTCGAGATTGCCTATGTTGCCGAAGCGCATCAAGGCGACAAGTTATTCTTCTATATGGAGCAAACCGCTGAAAATGAATATTGTGTCCGCCTGGTGAAGACAGATCGACAAAGCCAAGCCGAGATGGAGGTGTGTCGCAGCAAGGTGTCGTTTGAAGCAATAAGTCTAACCTAAATGAAAAAGAATGAAGAAATGGTTGCTGATCGTTCTGTGCTGGCTGCCATTGCTGTGTAAAGCCCAGTTGCTGGCCTGCCGTGGTGTGGTCAAGGAAGGTTACGATTTCTGGCTGTATCTGCCCGACGACTATGCCACAGCGAAAAAGCCTCTTGTGCTTTTCTTGCATGGTAAGAGTCTCAGCGGCAACGATTTGAACAAGGTTCGCAACTACGGCTGCATTGATGCTTTGGCACGAGGCAGGGCTATCGACGCCCTGGTGGTGGCGCCACAAACCAATAACGGATGGCAGCCCAAGAAGGTGATGGAGGTGGTCGACTGGGTCAAGACACATTACACCATCGACCAAGAACGGATCTATGTCATCGGCATGAGCATGGGAGGCTATGGTACCTTGGATTTTGTGGCCACCTATCCCGAACAAGTGGCAGCGGCCATGGCCTTGTGTGGCGGTGCCACGGTAAGCGACCTCTGCGGACTCAACGAGGTGCCCTTATGGATCATCCATGGCACGGCTGATTCGGCGGTGCCCGTCAGCTGCTCCGAAAGGGTTGTCGATGCCATGAAAAGCTGCGGCGACACCGGCAGGTTGATTTTCGACCGCTTCAAAGGCGTTAACCACACACGGTTGGCACGCATCTTCTATCTTGAAGAGGCCTACGATTGGCTGTTTTCGCATGCCCTTTCCGATTCGACACGCAGCGTCAACAGGAACGTGACCATCACAACGGAGACCTTGAAAAACGCCTATGAGAACCTGACCCGAAATGCAGAGCTCCAAATCATCGACTCTTCGGACGGGGTGTTGAAGAAATACCATACCGTCGAAAAAGGGGAGACGTGGGCTTCCATTGCGGTGGACTATAACACTACCGAAACCTTGTTGCTCAAACTCAACAAGAAAAAGAAAGGCGCTGTGTTGCGTGCCGGCGCTAAAATCAGGGTGCAATAGGTCAGTTGATCAGCCACGACACGCCGAACCCTAACGCGTAGTATTTCCCGAAGTGCAAGAAGTCGAGGTCGCATTCGACATCCAGCTGTACACGTCGTGAGGCCAGCCATGTCAAGCCGAACTCCGTCATATATTGGTTTTCGTCCTCGCGATGCAAGTAATTGTAGGTCTCTACATAGGCTCCAAGCGTCTCCGTGATGCTGCCACCAAAACCCAAGGCAAGGAAGGTCTTGGGAGCCGCCGTTTCGCCATCCCATTCCAATCCAGCATTGTAGCATAGCCAAAGGCGTTCGCCGATGGCATGCTCAAAGATGGCATACATGGCGGGGGCAAGGTGGGAGGGAAGCATCTCTTTTGTCCCAACATGAGGCAACTTGACCTCGGCCAGGAAACCGACCGTAGGGATGAAGCCGTGACCATCGTTCAGCTTGAATTTCACCCCAGCAGCAAGGGGGCCCACGCCCAAACTAGGGCTTTCAAGGCCGTTATTCAACAACACAAAGTCGGTGCCCACGCGCAATTCCATGTTCTCGAAAAGGCCATACCTGAGAATGGTGCTGTTGAGGGTGATGTTGTGGCTGCCGTCGGGTGTCGACTCAAAGACAAAGCCATTATCCCAGGTGATCTTATGGTGTTGCACAACGTCAGCTCCAAAGGTGAACCCTGGACGGTCGGGAACAACAGTAGGTAGCTCTTCTTGGGCGTGGCACACGCCGAAAGCCAATACAAGACCGAATAGTAGTGATAGCTTCTTCATCAAAGTGATCTTTTTGTGTTTTTCAGGCCACAAAGATAGTAAACATTTGTGTGGTTACGGAAATTTTTGTAATTTTGTCCTTTAAATACGAATCTGTCTTTGTATTAAATCATTGAATTTCAAATCTTTAAATCGAATATCCTATGAGAAGCAAAATCGTAGCAGGAAACTGGAAAATGAACCTCACCTTCGAAGAGGCCGAAACCTTGGTCGACGACATCCTTGACCGTCTTGACGAGCAGGAAGATATGAATTGTGAAGTCATTATCTGCCCGCCGTTCCCTTACCTTGAGATGCTGACGGACTATGAGTTTGACGAACAACGCTTTAACGTTGGGGCGCAAAATTGCAGCGCTTACGACAAAGGTGCCTACACAGGCGAGGTTTCGGCTAAGATGCTGAAATCCATAGACGTGGACTATTGCATTGTGGGCCACAGCGAGCGTAGGAAATATTTCGGCGAGACCAATGAGATCCTTGCCGAGAAAATCAACCGACTGATTGAGAACAACATGTCGCCCATCTATTGTGTTGGCGAAGTGCTGGAAGAACGTGAAGCAGGACGCCATTTCGACGTGGTGCGCGAGCAATTGGAAAAGGGCTTGTTCCACCTCGACGGAGACGCCATCTACGATTGCATCATCGCTTATGAACCCGTTTGGGCCATCGGAACGGGCAAGACTGCCACACCCGAACAAGCACAGGAAATGCACGCTTTCATCCGTTCATTGATCAAGGAACACTATGATGAAGCCACAGCTGATGAAATCCGCATCCTTTATGGCGGTAGCTGCAATGCCAAAAACGCCACCGAGCTGTTTGCCCAGCCCGACGTCGATGGTGGCCTTATTGGTGGCGCTTCGCTCAAGGCCGACGACTTTGTATCCATCTGCAACCAAGCCTCACACATCGGAGAGGAATGAAGACACTGGAATACACTTTCACGATGCCATCGTCTGACATCCAGCACGATATGCTGACGACGATGCTGGCTGAGATAGGTTTCGATTCCTTTATGGACGATGACTATGTCTTAAAAGCCTATCGATCGGCTGAAAACCGCGACGATACCGCGATAGAAGCGCTGTTGACCGACCCCGCATTCTTCGACATTCACCTGCTGAAGGTCGAAGAGATGCCAGACAAGGATTGGAACGAGCTTTGGGAAGCCAGCTATCAGCCGGTGGTGGTCAACGAGCGATGCCGCGTGCGTGCACCCTTCCACAAACCCGATTCGCACTATGAATTCGACTTGGTTATCGAGCCTAAGATGTCGTTTGGTACGGCCAACCACGAAACTACGGCGCAGATCATCCAGCTGATGCTGGAGACTGATTTCCAAAAGAAAACCGTCTTGGACATGGGCAGTGGCACAGCGGTGCTGGCTATCCTTGCCAAGAAGCTTGGATCTGCCCACACCGTGGCCATCGACAACGATGAATGGGCCTACCGCAACGCATTCACCAACTGTGAGTTGAACGGCATCAGCGACATCGAGATCGTTCTTGGCGACGCCTTGTCCATCAAAGGAAAGTTTGACGTCGTTTTGGCCAACATCAACCGCAACATTTTGCTGCGCGACATGCATTATTATGCCGATGCGATGAACCCAAGTGCCCACATCTTTTTTAGCGGCTTCTATACTGAGGATTTGGAAAGTATCAAGGCGGAGGCATCACGTTGTGGCTTGCATTATCTTCGCCACTTGAGTCGTAATAATTGGGTGGCAGCGGAGTTTTGTAAATAATAGATTATTAACATTTTATTGATATGAAGAAAGGAATCCTTCTGATTGTCTTGTCTATGTTTTTAGGTTGGGGCTCCTTGCATGCTCAGGCTTTTTTCTCGACCGACAAGGCTACATTTTATAACGAGCTGTCGGCCTATTTGAATGCGTCGACGGCAAAGACAGAGCGTGACGAAGCTGCAGTCATCATGCAGGGCTTCAAGGGTGTTTGGGATAGCTATCTCAGCGATGCTGAAGCCAACATGGTGATGCGAATGTGTGAGCTGCTCCATGCCAAAAGCGGAGGCAAGGCCTACATCAACATTTTCAATTATGTGGAGACGGTGCAAAGGATTCCAACGGCGGGCATGTCGCATCCCGATGTCAACAATTGGTTGAGTTACACGGAATCCAAGGCCCAGAAGTCGATGAATTGTGTCGACAAATACCTTTCGGCTTGTCGCGACATCTTTGTAGATAAAGTGTTGTCAGCCAAAGGCAACTCCAGGTGGTCGCTGCGTGATGCTTTGATAGGCTTCCCTTCGAAAGACAAGTTTGAACTGACCGTCGATGGCAATCTGGTATTATCGTCGCAAAAAGACGAATCGGTGATCAAGAACACGCGTGGAGTCTATTATTTGGAGGACAACCGTTGGGAAGGGACCGGTGGTCGTGCCGATTGGTCGCGTTTCAACATCCCTGCCGACAAGATCTACGTCACCTTGCCCGATTTCTATACGCTGAATTTAAGCCGTTCCGAGTATGCCATCGACTCGGTCATGTTTCATGAGCGACAGCATTTCGAGCAGGATATCCTCTGCCGCTATGAAGACAAAGTGCTGGTGAACGCGCCCAACGAAAAGACCTCTTATCCTAGTGTACGTTCCTATCGTTCTGATTATGAGATTCCCAATATCATGTCAAACATCGACTTTGAAGGTGGTATTGGCATGTTGGGCAACCAGGTGGAAGTGTTTGGCGGCGTGAAAAACAAGGCTGTTTTTCATTTCCATCAAGGGGGCAGAAGGGTGATGAGCGTTGAGGCACCTCAGTTTGTGATGTCCGTCGACGAGCTTTTGGTATCCAACCATGTGGCATTGCGTCTTTATCTGTTGGATACGGTTACAGGGGTCACCATGGACTCTCTCTATCACAACAACCTAAGTTTTCGTTACGACAATAAGACGCGTAAGATGATGGCTTTTCGCTCCGAAAAAGACTATGACGGGCCTTTCCACGACTATTATCATGGTTTGGACATCTTCGTCGAGGCTTTATATTGGAGTATCGATGGCAACCATGTGGATTTCAGGCGTATGGAAGGCGTCAACCCGACTAGCGAAGGCGATGTGGTTTCGGTGAATTATTTCCGTTTCGAGGACTTCAAGAAGTTGCAAGGCCTCGATGGCACCCATCCCATGATCCGTGTCGAGAAATTTCTGAAGGGCTTCGACAACGTGGACCGTCAGGTGCGGTTCTATTCAGGCGACTTGGCTTCCTATCTCGGCTATCCCATCGAGCAGGTGATCACCCTTTTGCTGAAATTGCAGGCCGAGGGTTATATGGAATACGAGAACGACACGAAATGGGTGACCGCCTTGCCGCGTTTCTTCGATGTGATCGACTCATTCCGCGAGGAAATTGACTACGATGTCATCAAATTACATTCGTTGACTACCAACAGGCAGCCCAATGTTCGCCTCGACTTGAACACCAACGACTTGCTCGTTTATGGCATCACCAGCCAAATCGATGGCGTTGACGGCTCTGCCATTTCGTTGAGCGACCGCAAACGCGTGATCATTGTGCCCGACTTAGGTCGACTGGTATTCAAGAAAGACAAGGACTTCGAGTTTTCGGGAGGCATCATGGCGGGCATGTTCGAGTTTTTCACGAAAGACAGCCAGTTCAGCTATAAGGACTTCAATATCAAGATGGCGAAGGTCGACTCGTTGCGATTCTATGCCCGTTACGACAACCACATCATTCCCGTTGACGGCACCCTTGAGAAGCTGCAAGGCCGCCTCGAGATCGACCATGGCGACAACAAGTCGAGCCGTTACGAGACGCCAGAATACCCCATCTTCTATAGCGAGGCTGAGGGCTACAAATTCTACAGGAAGATCAATGGGGGCGTGTTCGATCCAGGCCCTGTGGATTCGGTGATGACCGCCGACGACTTGGAAGGGAAGTTCTATTACAGCCTATATCCTTTCGTCGTCGACAGCCTCAACGACCTCTCCATGCGGAAGGTCCGCTTCGACGGCGAGCTGGTCTCGGGGGGCATCATGCCCAACATCGAACAGCCTCTGGTCGTGATGGACGACTATTCCTTGGGCTTCGTCCATCAGATTGGCGACGACGAGACGGCCTCCTATCCGCTTTATGGCGATTTAGGACGCTTCCACAACAAGGTCTTCCTCTCGTCGAGCGGATTCTTCGGCGGAGGAACACTAGACTATCAAACGGCTGCGTTCAAGTCGGACCAGTTCATGTTCTATCTCGATTCTGTTGCGGGCATCACCAGCCACTTCAAGATGCAGCCTCGTGAGGATGGCACGGGATTCCCCGTGGCCTCGGCCGATGCCTTGCGTCTCAAGTGGGATGTGGGCATACCCGAGTTGACCACTGAGACCATCGGCAAGCCCATTTGCATGTATGGCGACACCTATTTCTCAGGTAAGACCACATTGACGCCCGATGGCTACTCCGCTGATGGTAAGATGCGCTTTGGCCTGACGGAGTTTGACTCCGACCATTTCGCTTTAGACTCCAGGACTTTCGTGGCCGATTCAGCCAACTTCCTCTTGTATTCGGCCGACAGCACCACGGTGGCTTTTGCCGCAACCAACTATCGCGCCAATGTCGACTTCGATGCTCAGAAGGTACAATATGACTATCTCGACCAAAACAGCAACCTCGACTTCCCGATGAACCAATACATCTGCTCGCTGAAAGAAGCCAACTGGGATATGGCTACCAACAGTTTGCACCTGTATAACCCTGTGGAGAGTTTTGGCGACTACGCCACAGCTACGACACACGAGGAACTGCTGGCCGTTCACAACAACGCCTCCAAGTTCATCTCCACCGTGCCCGAACAGGACTCGTTGCAGTTCTATAGCATGAGTGCCGAATATGACATGACCAACTATGTGATCCATGCCCACGACGTGAAGATCATCCGTGTGGCCGACGCCGCCGTTTTCCCCTATATGCATGATGTGGATATCAATGCCGAATCGAAATTGGAACCCGTCAATGGCGACCTGCTGGCCGACACTTTGAACCGTTGGCACCTATATAAAGACGCCGTGGTCAACATCCATAGCCGCAACCATTATGATGCCCAAGGCGTTTGGGATTACGTGAACGCCAACGGCGTCAGCACGCCCATCCACTTCGACACAATTTCACCCGTTGGTGGCGTGACCCATGGCCATGCCCATATCGCCGAAGCCGATGAGTTCAAACTCAGTACACAGTATGGCTTCAAGGGACGCCTCTCCTTGACAGCAACAGATGAGATGGGCTATTTCGATGGTATGTTTGCCTTGCTTGATTTTGAGGAACAACTGCCTGAAATGGTAACACCACTTTCCGACAGCCTCGCCCTGGATTCTCTTGCCATGGCCGAGTTGCCTATAGACAGTCTCGCTGCTGAAAATGCGCCGTTGCCGACTGAAGAACCCGTCGTGATTCCTTCGATGCACCACTGGTTTGCCTCGGCCACCAATGTCAATCCATCAGCCATCCGTATTCCCATCGATATGGGACGTATTAGAGAGGTGGAATCCGAGATGTGCAATGGCCTCTACTATCAATTGGCCATTGATGGTGGCTATTTTGCTTCATTCCTTTCGCCGCGAAAGGGTAGGGCAGAGACCGTAGAAGCAGCACCTGTCAATGGCACGTTGTGGTTTGATGCCGACAGCCTGCAATTTGTGGTGACCGACGATACACGCTTCGACACCCATATCGACCTCAACCAGCGAGGTGTTGTCACCGGCTATGGCAGTTCCGACTTGGCTTTCGACAAGGGTTTGATTGAATTTGTGATGCATGGCGCCTACACCCAGTATCCCAACGACAGCCTTACGCTGCAAGGCATCAATGTGCTGAATGTGCCGGTCTTCGAAGACAAGGCTTTGGAGGCGATGGCTGAGGTTTATTCCAATGCCATAGGCGAGTCCATCGACTTGACCCAAACCCAGTATTTGCATTATTTCCGCTCCGAAACCGATGACGAGAAGGCAGGCGAACGCCAAAAAGCCATCGAACTGGAAGGCTATCCACAGATGGAGTCATCAGATTTCTATTGCAAGACCATTGTCATCCCCGAACTGAAAATGGTGTGGAACGACCAGTTGCACGCCTTCATCTCGGTGGGCAAGATCGGTTTGGGCAACTTTGGCAACCATGTGGTGAACAAGTTCGTCGACGGATGTGTGATGTTCGACCGCCGCTTGGGCAATATCACCTATTATTTCCAAAACGACATGTTCCAGACCTACATCAACTACAACTGCGGTGATGGCCAATTCCAGGTGCATTGCACCTATTCCGACATCAACCAGCGTATCTCCGACATTAAGGAGAAAGCACGCACGCGTACCAAAGACGAACAGAAATTCCAGTATGTTGCAGTCCCCTACGAGTCGATGCTCGATTTCCTGAATCGCTTGAAATACGCGGGCATAAGCATAGGAAGCTTTTAAGAATTGAGAAAAATTTCAATAAAATGGCTTCCATATTCCATATTATTTGTACTTTTACCACTTCAAATCTGAATGAAATAAAAAACCTATATCGCGATGAAATTCATAGTATCAAGCCTTAAGTTATTGAAGAATCTCCAAGCGCTGAGCGGTGTCATCGGTTCGAAAAACACGCTCCCGATTTTGGACGACTTCTTGTTTCAGTTGACTGAAAACGAACTGAAAATCACTACCTCCGACCTCGATGTGACGATGTCGGTGAGCATGGTACCTGACATGGTGGAAGGCACGGGCGAAGTGACGATTCCTGCACGTCTCTTGCTCGAAATCATGAAGAACTTCCCCGATGTGCCCATTACCATCTCGGTCGACAACAGCAACCTTGCTGTCGAATTGATTGCAGGCGAAGGCCGCTATAAGCTGGCAGGCCACAAGAGTGACGAATTCCCGCAACTACCGGTGATGGCCGACACCATGGCATGGGACATCCCTGCCGACGTGCTTGCCAAGGGCTTCGAAAAGACCGTGTTTGCCACGGGCATGGACGAGATTCGTCCCATCATGAGCGGCGTGCTGATGGAAATGACAGAAAACTACCTGACCTTTGTGGCCACCGATGCCCATAAGCTGGTGCGCTACAGAAGGATGGATGTCAAATCGGATGTGGCTGCATCGTTCATTATGCCCAAGAAACCCATCAACCAATTGAAGAGTATCTTGGCTGGACTTGCCGACGAGCCTGTGCATATCGAATTCAACAAGACCAATGCCTCGTTCGTGTTTGGCGACTACGTCCTGATCTGCCGCCTCATCGAAGGCCGTTATCCGAATTACGAAGCCGTCATCCCGAAGAACAACCCCAACCAGCTGACCATCGACCGTCAGACCTTCCTTTCGGCCATCCGCCGTGTGGCAGTCTTCTCGAGCAAGGCAACGCACCAAGTGCGCTTCCGTATCACGGGACAGGAAATCATGCTGACCGCAGAAGACATCGACTTCTACAACGAAGCCAAGGAACGCCTGACGTGCAGCTATTCTGGCGACGACATGGAGATTGGTTTCAACTCCCGTTTCTTCCAAGAGATGTTGGGCAACTTCGATAGTGACGAGGTGAAACTCGAGATGTCGGCTCCCAACCGTGCCGGCATCCTCACACCTGTCGGCAATGAGAATGAAGCTGAAGACCTGTTGATGCTCCTCATGCCGGTCATGCTGAATTCGTAAGCATCGGCTTTTGTGGAAACAAAAAACCAGCGGCTTATACCGCTGGTTTTTTTTGTTTCCATGTGAAACTGCCAAATCCTTAGTTGACATCGATCGTCGTAGTACCCACCATCGTCACAGGGATACTCAAGCCTTGCTGCGAGAGGGTCATTGAAAGGTTGCTCTTGAGGTTGCACTTGGTGACGAAACCTTGTTGCGCATCGATGCTGGCCGTGCCGTTGTAGCTGCCGGTGATTTCCTCAGCGCCCTTGCCGGTCACATTGCCTGTCACGGTGAGGTCAACGCTCTTCTTGGAGATGGAGGTGACGGTATAGGTGTAGTGGACGTTCATCTCAGAGCCGCTGACGCTTTGGCTCTTGTCGACATTCCAAGTGCTGCCGACGCTCAGTTCCTTTTCGGGAAGTTGGATGATGACGCCACCCAGCTGGCTCATTTCAAGGTCGAGCGAGTCGATGACATTGCCCATGACGTCGTACTTGATGGTTCCCGTCTTGTTAATGGCTTCGTCCATTTCCTTGGTCTGGCCAGCCAGCATGGGGCTGGTCTTCTCAGGATGCTCCGAGTCGTATTCCAGCTTCATTCCCATTTGTGAGATGCTCATTTTCAGCGCCTCGATTTTGGTTTCGAACTGCACGTCTTTGGCGGTAACGTCTTTAGCGGTAAAGCTTTGGCGATACTCCATGTTTTGGGTTTGGTTCATGGTTTGGCCTTGCACTTCCATCATCATCATCATGTTGGCTTTCGAAGTGATGGTGTAGGTCTTGCCTTGTTGAGGTTTCAAACGCAGCGTGACACCGTCTTTGCCCATGAACGAAAGGGTTGTCAATCCGAGGAGGACCAATGCTACGGGAGCAATTCTTCTAATGGTTTTCTTCATTTTTGTTGATTTTTGTTGTTATTGATTATTGGATTAATGTGCGATGATAAAGCGGCATGATTCGCCGTTGGCTGTCCTTACAAAATACATGCCATTCGGATAATCCGAGGTCGAAACGCTCAAATGATCACCGTTGGCTTCATATTCCTCAACACGTTGTCCCATGGCATTGTAGATGGTGACATTTCCAAGGTTTTCACCTGTAATAGTGATGAAATCGTTGGCGGGAACAGGAGCGACATTGAAACTCACGCTGTTTTCTTCAATGTCGTATGTCGTTTCATAGTAAAGTGCGATGGTATAAACGCCAAAGTCGGTGTCAATATAAATCGTACCAAAGATATCTTGTTCGTTTTTCGATGTTGGTGTTGCAAAAACCTCAAACTCAACGCTTTCGCCAAGAGGTACAATAAAGCCAGTTTCAGCGATGTTTTCACCTTCGTAAAGGAATTCAATGATGAAGTTCTCGGCATAGCAACGGTTGATGACCAAGTCTTCCAATGTGTGGTTGGTGACGGATACTCGTTCGCCATGGGGCGAGCAACCATGGAAATAGAGATGCAGCGAGTCGGGCGTAACGATGACTTCCTCGTTGGTTTGGGCTGTCAGGTTAAGACCTAAAATCAACGCTGCAATAAGAGTGAAAACCTTTTTCATGTGTGTAGTAGTTTTGAAACGTATAAAATTAGATTAGTTTGTCACACAATATAGGTGCAAAAATGCGAAAAAAAATAACATCATGCGAAAAAATGTGCTTGAAAAACAGTCAACAGGTCGCTTGTTTTGACAATGCGCAGGTAAAATGGGGTTTTCGTGCTTTTTGTTGTGCTTTGCGTCACTGCGACGAGAAACAACGAAGCAATCCAGAGTTGTAACTTGTATTCTGGATTGCTTCGCTTTGCTCGCAATGACGCGATGCGTGTCAAATGGATTTACAGCTGCGGTCCAGCGGCCACCAAAGCCTTGCCAGCCGCGTTCGTCGTGAACTTCTCGAAGTTCTTGATGAAGCGTGAGCTGAGGTCCTTGGCCTTCTCTTCCCAAACGCTCTTGTCGGCGTAGGTGTCGCGCGGGTCGAGGATGTTCGGGTCGACGCCGGGCAGTGCAGTGGGCACCTCGAAGTCGAAGTACGGAATCTTCTTGGTCGGGGCCTTCTCGATGCTACCGTCAAGGATGGCGTCGATGATGCCGCGTGTGTCGCGGATGGAGATGCGCTTGCCCGTACCGTTCCAACCGGTGTTCACCAAGTAGGCCTTGGCGTGGCTCTTTTCCATCTTCTTCACGAGCTCTTCAGCGTATTTAGTCGGGTGCAATTCAAGGAAGGCTTGACCAAAGCAGGCGCTGAAGGTGGGCGTAGGCTCGGTGATGCCGCGCTCGGTGCCGGCCAACTTGGCGGTGAAGCCGCTCAGGAAGTAGTATTTGCACTGTTCGGGCGTCAGGATGCTGACGGGAGGCAACA
>Ga0247608_10000674_pt1 | contig 53152 bp, 50 predicted proteins | sample 176DNAGHGlowgp2_FD_193490 | JGI IMG/M metagenome (GOLD analysis project Ga0247608, IMG submission 193490) | Sheep rumen microbial communities from Palmerston North, Manawatu-Wanganui, New Zealand - 1766 DNA GHGlow gp2 | ecosystem: Host-associated > Mammals > Digestive system > Stomach > Rumen ... | reverse complement strand
TCGTTCAAAATTTGCTGGGCTTTGGCATAGTCACCGGAATCGAGTGCCTTCTGTGCCTGGGCAAGCTTGTCTGCCTTGTCTTTTGCGGCTTTTTCCGCTGCGGCTTTGGCTTGGGCGGCCTGTTTTTCGCTTGCTATCTTGTTGCGCATTGCAGTTACGTCACTGTCGCTCCTCTGGTTTGCGGGGATTGAGTTGAGTATCTGCTGGGCCTTGTCGTAGTCTCCTGCTTCAAGAGCCTTTTGTGCCTGGGCAAGTTTGTCCGCCTTGTCTTTTGCGGCTTTCTGTTCCTGGGCAAGTTTTTCTGCCTTTTCCTGTGCGGCCTTTTCTTCCGCTGCCTTAGCCTGGGCATTTGCCTTGTTCAGCATGTTCTGGATTTGGCTGTCGCCCTTGTTTGTCTTGGCAAGTTCGTTCAGTATCTGCTGGGCCTTTTCATAGTCACCTGCGTCAAGATATTTCTGGGCAAGGGAAAGCTGATCCTGTTTTTTTCTTTGGCTAAGTTCCTCTGCACTTGGTACAGAAGATGAGTCGCCTTTTCTATTTCTTCTTAGAAGCTCACGCTTTTCGTCTGCAGCCCTGTACATGCGCAAAAGTGCGTCCTTGTCGTTGGGGTTGCGGATCATAAGGTCGTTGAGGATTCTAAGTGCATCGTCATAGCGGCCTTCATCTGTAAGTTCAGTTGCCCTTGCAAGAGCCTCTTCCCTGGAAGACGGAGTGCGTACGTTGCCTGTGCTGCGGTCAACTGTGATTGGCTTTGCAGAAGATTTTCCTGTTGAAGCATTTACCGCAGGCCTTGTCTGGCTGGTGTTTGTGTTTGCGGCAGAAGGAGTGCCTGTTGAAGCAGAAGACGCATTTGTTGAAGCAGATGCTTTTCCTGCTGAACCGGAAGCGGTGCCTGTTGAACTTGATGCTGTTCCCGAAGCATTTGCGGCTGAATTGCCGGCAGATGCATTGCCTGTGCCGCTTGATGAAGAAGATGAAGCAGAGGCATTTGTGGCAGGGGCATTCCTTGAAGAAGATGAAGTGCCTGTGTTTGCGGCCACTGCAGTAGAAGATGCCGTAGCACTTGCAGCCGGCCTGTTTGCAGAAGAAGTGCCTGTGCCGGAAGATGCATTTCCTGCAGAGCTACCGCTTGAAGCTGCATTTGAAGAAGGAGTATTGCTTACAACAGTCTTTACCGTCTTTGGTGTAGAAGCTTCACTGCGGCCGGATGTGCTGTTAGCAGATGTGTTGCCAGCAGATGTGCCTGTATTATTTGCAACCTGGCTTCCTGTTCCTGAAACAAGATCCGCTAATGAAGAACCTTCGTTTCTTGCCCCCTGAGACTGAGCATTCGGATTGGAATATTTATGCTTGCTATTTGATGAAGTGCAGTTGGCAGAAGAGCCTGTATTCTTTGCAGCCTGGTTTCCTGTTCCTGAAGATGGTGTAATGACATTTGCCATTTCGCTGTAAACAGGAGGATTCTGGCCTGCATTACCTTCATTAGACAAAGAAGCCCTTGCTGCAAGCTGGTCTTTTAGGGCCTGGTTTGCGGCAGCTTCATTGGCCTTGCGCTCTTTTTCTGCCTGTTCAGCCTCTTCTTTTGCCAAGCGGGCATTGCGTGCGGCTTCTGCCTTGTCTGCCTCTTCCTTTAGGAAAGATGCCTTTTCCAAAAGACTGCGTACTTCCGCATCATTTGGATCTTTTGCGGCAAGAGCTCCAAGAACAGCAATTGCCTGGTCATAAAGTCCAGAGTCAACAGCATCGTTAGCCTGCTTAAGGGCATTCTGCCTATCCAAAGCGGCCTGTTCAGCTTCTGCCTTGAGGGTTTCTTCGCTTGCCCTTTCGCGGAAAGTCATTGCCATGTCAAGCATCTGCTTTGCTTCGTCATCTTCCGGGTTGTCCACAAGAAGAGCGTTAAGCACGGTGGATGCATCATCATACAAAGCCGTGTCTACATAGCGCTGGGCAATAGAGATTGCATTTGAATGCTTTGAGCTGTCGTAGGATTCATTTCCAAAAGGATCAGTAAATGTCTGCCCCGAAAATCCTGCATGGGGATCGGAGTCTTTCTTTAGCTGAGCCGTTGTGTTAAAAAGGCTGTTTCCGTCTGTGTCCTGGTTGTCCTTAAGAAGCAGTCCATTTATAAGGCTGAGTGAATTGTCGTAAAGCCCCTGGCTTGAATAAGTCTGGATAAGGGCAATTGTATTTTCCTTTTCCTGACGCTGCTGTTCAAGGGCAAGTCTTTCTGCCTTGCGGGCGGCACGGACATCCCTTGTGCTGTAGAGCCAACCGCCAACGCCTCCGCCTATACCAATTGCGGCTATTGCACATGCAAGTCCGGCAATAAGCTTTTTGTTAACAGGCTTCTTGGGCTTAATGTAGCCGCTTTGGTTTTCATAGTTCTTCTCGTAAGTCTTTCCGCTTTCGGAAGAGCTTCCGCTTGACGAGCTGCCATAGGATGCCATTTCAAAAGTGGTGTCTTCGTCATTGGCATGGGAAGCAGATGTCTGGAAAGAAGACTCAGATGTTGTATTATAGGAAGAAATTGTAGAATCTTCTGAATATGAATCTTTTGCTTCTGAAGAAGAAAGATCAGAAGAGCTTCTCTGTGACTGGGAATAAAGGCTTGATGAATACGGCCTTGAAGAAGCCTCACTTCCTGCAGAAAGAGATGTTGCGTTAAGAGACGTGGCACCAAGAGTTGTTCCAGCGGCTGTTCTTGAATAGGAACTTGTGGGCCTGCGGGAAGACGAAGAAGATGCAGAGCTTGTACCGGAAGAAGACAAAGTTCCTTCACGTGCAGATGTAGACCTTGCAGAAAGCCTTGTCTGTCCTGCTGCTGTAGAGCGGCTAGATGCAGTTCCAGCGCGAGTGGAAGAAGTTCTCGAAGAAGTGCCACTTCCCCTTGCAGAAGCCCTTGTCTCGCTTTCCTTTGCAAGACGGGCAGTTGTTCCTGTTCCCCTTACAGAAGGACGGACCTTGCGTTCAGCAGCGGCAGCAGCGAGTCTTGAAGTAGCCCCGGTAGCGCGGGAAGATGTTGAGCCTACACGGGCAGAAGCACGGCTTGTCTTTGCATCCGCACTTGAAGAAGCCCTTGTTGAGCCTTCCGGAACCACCCTGGTACGGGGACGGCCTGGTCCCCTGGTAGCCGTGGAAGAAGAAGCAGTAGCGCTGCCCCTCGTAGCACGGGAAACAGACGAAGTTCCAGCCGCTGCCCTTGTGGATGCAGATCTGGAAGCTGCCGTCTTTTTTACTGATTTTTCATCTTTATTCGAGTTCTGATTCGTAGCCATATCCCACCGTTCCCTCAGCTCCTGCTGACATATTTTCTGTTGATGATCCGTTTAATGAAGACGCAACGTCCTCCAAAAGCTTGGCCTTTCTTGCTTCCTCAGCAGCCTTTTCGTCTGCAAGGCGTTTTTCTTCCGCAAGCCGGGCTGCCTCTATGCGGGCATTCTCCGCCTGGATGCGGGCATTTTCTGCCTGCAAAAGCTGCTCTGCGTTAACAGCCTGCTGCTGCTGAATTACAATTTCGTCATCTATAAGGCCAATTATCTTGGTAATCTGTTCTTTCTGCGGATTTTCCGGAAAAAGCTCCATGTAAAGGATGTAGTCAGCCTTGCTTTCTCCGTACTTACCGGCACGAAGCCTTGCATTGGCCCTGTTAAGAACCGGCGACGCATATTTTTCGTCCGCAGCAATGGCTATGGAGTACCATTTTTCGGCCTCGTCATAGTCACCCTGTGAAAACGCTATGTTACCCGCATTGTAGGCCAGTATCTTCTGATTTGTCTCCGGCAGGTTCATACCCTCGTTGCAGACTGCAAGAGCCTTGTCATACTCCCTAAGCTGGTAGTAGGAAAGCGCAAGGTAAATAAATGCCTGGGGATTGTTCTTTTCCCTAACAGCCTCATTCAGAAAAGGAATTGCTTCCTTTGGCTTGTTTTGTCTGAACAAATCCTCACCTTTAAGGAAATTTGCACTCTGGGCAAAGCTAAGCGGCGCAAAAATCAATAGAAACATTAAGGAAATCATATTTTTAATGATTTTATTTTTCACTTTAAATGCATCCTCCTATTCTCTTTAATCGCAATTGCGTATATAATATTAAATTGAACTTAGCCCTATTTGACATATTCGCACAAAAAGGCTAATCTTTCAATAGGAAATCTTAAAAAATTGCCGTTAATAATGGTAAAGATTTTTTTCATCATTTTTTAAGGAATTTAAGGAAAGAGTAGAAAAATATGAATGTAATAACGACAACCATTGTAGCTTTTCTTGTTGTGGTCATAATATTTGCCGTAATTTTTATAGTAAAAAGCTTCGCCACGCCAAAAAAGCTGGGCAGCGTCCAAAAGTTCATGAAGGAAGGAAAGTTCCAGGCGGCAGAAAAGGCTGCAAAGGCAATTCTTTCCAAGAACCCCAGGGACTACCTTACCCACTACTGGCTTGGAAGGGTCTACCTTGCGCAAAAAAAAGACGACCTTGCTTTCATGGAATTCAAGACGGTAAACGAAAACGCCATCTTTAACGGAGACATCCCAGAAGTTCCATTCAGGCACACAATGGCGCTGCTTTACCAGAAGTTCAACGACAACACAAATGCGCTAAAGGAACACCTTCTTCTTATTAAAAGGGAGCCGGACAACGCAGAAAACTACTACAACGCAGGTATATGCGCAGAAAGGGAAAACCAGGTAAACAATGCCGTAGTAATGTTCCAGAAGGCAATTGCCCTTAACAAGAGGCACTCAAAGGCCCACTCGGCACTGGGACACCTATTGCTAAGAAGCGAGCAGTACGAAGATGCCCTTTCCGAGATAAAGCTTTCTATCAGGCTGGATCCGGATGAATTCTCCAACTATTACTACCTTGGCAAAGCCCTAAAGGAACGCGGAGAATACTCAGACGCAATAAAGGCATTCGAAAAGAGCGAAAGAAGCAACGAATTCCGCCAGAGGGCACTTATAGAAACAGGCGCATGCTACATGGAAGTTGACCAGACCGCAAACGCCCAGGAATACTTCCAGAGGGCAGTCCAGTGCTCAAAGGACGACTCTAGCCAGGAAACCCTCTACGCCCGCTACTTCCTTGCAAACTGCTACGAAAAGACCCACAGCATAGAAAAAGCCGTAGAACAGTGGAACAAAATCTACCTCTACAACAAGAAATTCCGGGACGTAGCAAGCAAGCTGGAAGAATACCGCGACATACAGTCAAACGACAGCCTAAAGGAATACCTTACAAGCTCCCAGCCGGCATTTACGGAGCTGTGCATAAAGACCGTGCAGAAGGCATACAACTTTATGCCGCAAAAGTCAGAGACAAAGCCCTACGGATGCAGGCTTTTATGCACGGAAGAAAACAAGGACACATGGAAGAACGTAAGGAAGCAGTTCTTTCTTATTGAATTCCACAGGGATTCGGATGCGGTTGACGAAAGCAAGGTAAGGCAGTTCGTGGAAGAAATAAAGACCCAGGGCTACTACAAGGGAATGATTTTCTCCAGCTCAGGCTTCTCCACACTAGCCACCCAGTTTGCAGAAAGCCGCCCCGTAACCCTAATAAACAGGGAAAAACTGGAAATTGTACTTAGCAAGGCAGGAATATAAGGCAAAATGAAATTCCTGTGCGTTTCCGACCAAGTAGACCCCCTGGTTTATTCAACCACCGTAAAAGAGCGCTATTCAGACATAGACGCAGTACTTTGCGCAGGGGACCTTTCCATGGAATACATGGACTTTATCGTAGACGCACTTGGAAAGCCCACTTTCTTTATCTTCGGCAACCACGACCTTAGCGAATTCCACCTCTACCACAGGCAGACGGTCCTTGCCCAGAGGCCTTCCCAGCTTGCAAAGATGCACTCCATAGAAAACGGGCACGGGGCGGACTACATAAACCGCAAGGTGCTAAGGCTAAAGAACCTGTCCTTCAAGGCACCAGGCGGAAAGACGACCCCCCTACTTCTTGCCGGAGTCTCAGGCTCAATAAGATACAACAAGGGCGAAGACCAGTACACGGACTTTGAAATGAAGCTAAAGCTCATCTCCATGGTCCCCGCCCTAATATGGAACAAAATACGCTACGGCCGCTACTGCGACATATTCCTGACCCATGCATCCCCCAGGCACATAAACGACAGGGACGACCCCTGCCACAAAGGCTTTGAATGCTTTAACTGGTTCATAAAAAGATTCAAGCCTGCCCTTTTAGTTCACGGGCACATCCACCTCTACGACCTACAGGCCCCCCGAGTGGCAAAAAGCGCTCAGACAACGGTAGTAAACGCCTTTAGCCACATAGTCATAGAGTATGAACCAAAACTTTCAGAAAAAGAAGGAGACTTCCTTGGCTCAATTAACATCCGCACAGACCGGTGAAGACTTTGCAAAGGCAAGGAACAAGGCGCTTTTCAACGAAATCCAGCACATACTGAACCCGGAAGAAGCAGCGCTCATTTCGTTCACCGACATAAAAAAACTCTTAAAGCCCAGCAACGAAGTCTACAAGGGAATGCAGATAGTCCCCGTAGACCTTATCGTAGGAAGCGAGGGCCGCTACAAAGACTTTGACAACCACTTCTTTCCCAAAAGCATCTTCCTAAAGGCACGCTGGGAAAGAGTTGACATGGCCCACATACAGGACGTGGTTCTTCCGCCAATCAGCCTATACGAACTGGGAGGCCTCTACTTTGTCCGCGACGGAAACCACCGAGTATCGGTTGCAAAGGCGCGCGGGGTAGAAAACATAGACGCGGACGTAGTAAGCCTGCAAAGCGAAATAAAACTTAAGCCCGGCTCCACAAAAGAAGAAATGATCCAGCAGGTTCTCTACTACGAAAAGCGGGTATTCTATTCGGAAACAAACTTTGGCGACATAACCGACTGGTGGCAGCTGGACTTCTCCACGCCCGGCCAGTACGACGTAATCTACAACCACATACTGACCCACCGCTACTACATCAACATGAACCAAACGGAAGAAATTCCCTTTGAAGACGCGGTGCTCTCATGGTTCAACAACGTCTACATGCCCGTAGTAAAGTCCATCCAGTCCCACAAGATACTAAGGCTTTTCAAAAAGCGCACAATCTCCGACCTCTACATCTACCTAATCAAGTACTGGGACGAACTAAAGCAGAAATTCGGCAACGACTTTAGCCTGGACGAAGCGGTAAAAGACTTCAAGAAAAGCCACAAGAGGCACTCAATCTTCTCCAGGATAAAAAACGCCCTGGCACGCAAAAAACTGGCCCTTTTTAAAGAAGAAAAAGACACGGAAAAGTAAGGATTTTTTTTCTTCTCTAAAATTCTCATCCTGCGGCAGCTCCAATTTCCAGAAAAAGTCCCTCTGCAAAGACCTTGCCATTCCAACAGAACATATAGCGCCAAGGAGGGCGCGTCAAATGTTTGCATAAAAACCTGCGGGTTTTCGACAGAAAACCCGTCCTTGAAAATGGCAAGGAGGCCATTTTCAAGGGGCTTTCCGGGGTTCCGCGGGTCCCCAGCCCGCTCCATTGCTAACGCAACCCGCCTGCGGCGGCCCCTCCAATCCCTGCCGTGTATTAATATGCAACCCTTCTGTCGGTTTACCATCCATCGTAACCGGGAGTTTCCGCAGGAAACTCCAAGGGCAAGCTCCGCTTGCCCCAATCCCTGCCGTGTATTAATATGCAACAAGTCTGTCACCCCCTCCACAGATCCCGAAACGAGTCCGGGATGACGGCCGCCCTGTCACCCTGAACCGGTTGGTGAGCTTGTCGAACCACAGCATCTGTAAAAGCCTAAATGCCATCGGTTACTGGCCCTTCGACTGGCTCAGGGACCGGGCACGGTATGTGTATGACGGAAATCCTGTCACCCTGAACCGGTGGTGAGCTTGTCGAACCACAGGGTCTGTAAAAGCCCAGGACTGCTTCTTCTACAAGGCCCTTCGACTGGCTCAGGGACCGAGCGGTGGCGGTGTAAGCCTAGCCCCGATTGGAAGGGTTGCCAAAGGCAAGACCGCCGGAGGCGGGCCGGAGCGTTAGCGTAGCCCTGGAAAGCGGGTAACAAAAGCAGCTTTTTCTTCCTCCGCAAGGCCAATGTACCAAAAGAAAAGCTGCTCCAAAAAAAAGGAAAATTCCACAAATTAGTGTAAAAAACTCCAATAACTAATTTTTAACCAATAACTCACCGATAATCATAAGGATAATCTTGACGGTACAATATTTCAATGGTAAAATGGAGGTATGCTTTTAAGGAAAGAAGCCTGGTTTACCATGGTAGGGTACAGGGAGCAGTAACTTGAAAATCATTGAAAATTTGTCTTACATGCCGCTCTTGGCAATTGCTGCAGTCTCCATGCTCTTATTGTTTTTATGCGCCATCATCAGGAAACGCAAGACCGCAAGGGTAAGTTTCATAACCTACCTGTCTCTGATAGTCATTGCCTTTTCCAGCCTCCAGGCCTTTTTTAAGCTCTATTCCGGAAAAGGCGGACAGGAAGCTATGAATTTCTTTGTTCTGATGGTTTTTGCCGCCCTCTTTCTCCAGATTCCAATTGCAATAATGTTCTCAACCTTTGAGCCGGTAAAATTCGACTCCTTGGTGCCGAGCCGCAAGAACAAGCACGCCCTTGCAGCCCTGCAGAACGAGGCAGCCCGTGCCGCCGCAGAAGAAAGGCAGGTAGAGCTTTCAGAGCAGGACCTGCGCCTCTTGGACGTAAGCCGCGACTTTACCGTACACGCGGTAGATTCCTACACATCAGCAAACGGAATCACAACCTTCCTTGAGTACATCAACAAGACAATCAAGGACCAGATAAGCGCAGACGGTGGTGCAATACTCATGATTGATGACTTTGAGGACGTAATCTCCGTAAAGTCGTTCGACGGAGACTTTCCCCCGCCCTACAAGCTGCCCGCAGACCTTCCCCACAAGCCTATCCGAGTTGCCACAAACTTCAAGTTTGCAACCTTCCCGCTGGAAGGCAACATCTTTGGCGAAATTGCAACCCAGGGACGCGCAGAGCTTATCACAAAGCCGGAGACGGACAGTAGAATCTACCAGAACGGTCCGGAAGAATTCCTTGAGTGTGGAAGCTACATAATTTCCCCAATGAAGATTCAGGACACGGTAATCGGACTGGCAGCATTTGCCCGCAAGCACGGAAATTCGGTCTTTAACGAGGATGAATTAAAGATTACTTCAACACTTTGCGACTTTGCAGCCGCAACAATCAAGAACGTAATAGCAGTTCAGGACATAATAGAACAGAACGAAGTGGCCAAGGAAGCGGAGCTTGCCTCCAGAATCCAGGCATCACTAAAGCCCGCAAAGCTTCCACTCATACAGGGGCTTCAGTTTGGCGTCTTCTGGGAACCCTGCCAAGGTGTCTGCGGAGACAGCTACGACATACTTGTTTCCCGCAAGGACAGAATTTCATTCATCATGTCGGACATAGCGGGAAAGGGCATGAACAGCGTGGTTGTAATGTCCATGGTGCGCTCAATGCAGCGCCTTGTAATAAATTCAATGCAGAGCGCGGGAAAAATCCTCTCCTGGGTCAACCGCGGCATTGCAGGCGAATCATTCAGCACGGACCACTTTGGCTCAAGTGCGCTCATCAACTACGACCCCACAACAAAAACTGTGGAGGCTGCGGCGGGAGGCGTTATTCCGGTCTACATCTACGACAGCGAAAAGGACGAATGCGTGGAGCTAACCTCCCCTTCCGAGCCGATTGGCGTAGAAAAAACGACAGAATACAAAGATTTCGTGCAAAAAGTTAAAAATGGTGATATAATATTCACATATACGGATGGTCTTGTTGAAGCCCTTAACGAAAGTGGCCAGCAATATTCAAAGGAGTCTTTGCTGCGCGTAATTCAGGAGAATCACGCAAAATCCGGCAAAGACATAGCACGTCTTGTAAAAGAAGACATAAAAAAATTTACAGGCAGCGCTGTACAGCATGACGACAAAACGCTGCTTATTGTAAAAATTCAATAAATTTGGGTGCAAAAGGAGTAAAGATATGGAACTTAAAATACGTAAGAATGGGGAAGTCTACATTATTGACGTAAACGGCGAAATGGACTTGTACAATTCCTACAAGCTCAAGGAACTGGTCCTCAAGATGCTGGAGAAAAACGTAAAGTCATTTATAATCAACCTTGAACAGGTTGACTACATCGACTCGTCCGGAATCGGTGCGCTTATCTACATCTGCTCTACGATCAAGAAGATGAACCTCAAGCTCTACATTTCCAACATACACGGTTCTGTAAAGAAGGTTATCGAGCTTACCAAGCTTATGGGTTACTTCCCTATTGCAAACAGCGTAGAGGAAGCCTTGCTTATGATTAACGAATAGCCAAAGGGAGAAGTTTTATTATGGAAGATATCAAAGAGTTGCGTTCTGACGGAAACGATCCGCTGTTTGACAAGGCAAATATGCTTTACAAGGAATTTCCTTCTGATTTTAGGCAGATTCGCTATTTTACCCTGCTCATCGTGCAGTCCGCACCGCTGGAAATAAAGGAAATCAACCTTCTTGAGCAGCAGATTAGCGAGGTTATCAAGAATGCTGTAAAGCACGGAAACCACTGCGACGTAAACAAGAAGGTTCACGTCTGGTATTCATTCAGCGCCAGCCATGCCCACCTTATCGTAGAAGATGAAGGCGAAGGCTTTAAGGACCTGGAAAAATGGAACGACTTTAACCGCAAGCGCCTTGAATGCCTGCACAACTCAAACTTTGAAGAACTTGCAAACTATGTTTCCTTCCGTACAAAAAAATCAGACGACCAGGACGGTGGTAATGCCCTCTTTGCTGCCCTTGAATACTGGAACGGCGGATTTATCTACAATGACAAGCGCAACGGGGTTGCAATGCTAAAGCGTTTCCAGCAGAAGCGCCACGGCGTTACGGTAGACTGAGCTTCCTAAAAAATACAAGCGTTCCTTTTTGGAGCGCTTTTTTTTATCTGAAGCCGCCTGAATGGTTAAAACACCATTCAAGACCACTCCAATCGGGGCTAGGCTTTGTTGGCAAGAACAAAGTCTTCAAAGCGCAGGCTCTCTCCGCTAAGGCTAAGCTTTTCGCATCGGCAGAAATATTCCTCCACCACAGCCTGAATCTCTTCCCAGCCCTCATCCCCGCTTTCACCGTCAGCAAAATAATCCTCGCGCATAAAAAGCTTGTTGTAGGCAATGGATTTTTCCAAGGCAGGGGCATATTTTTGCGGGCAAATGGCCTTTAGTCCTTCAAGAAGTTCGTTGCGGCAAAAGGCATCCAAGGTGGCTGACTGCAAAAGCAAGTACTTTATGATAAAATTGCAGTCCGGGTCTTCAATATTCAAGCTGTCGTATTTTTCCTTAGGGAAAACATTTCCCTTAATGGCAAAAAGCAATTCCATCAGGGGAAGAAGAAGAATGCAGTTTTCCTGCTTGTAGCGTCTTATAAGCTCCTCCACCCTGTCCGCGCTAAGGTCAAGGGGAATCTCCTCCGCCATGGAAAAGAGCGTGTCCAGCTGGTAATAGTATTTTTTTGCCGCAAGGTATTCAATCAAATCCTCAAAAAGATGAGTCTCCCGCATTTTATTTATAAGATTTTCATCAGCCTTTCCGGGAATATAGGAGAGGTTTTCATAAATAAAAGAAGTAAACTCTATTGCAAGAAAAAATTTCCCTGTGTCCGACGACCTTAGCATTTCCCAAAGCTCTTCATAAACGGCGTCAACTCCAAAGCCCTCAATAAGATTCTTAATATAGTGGCCAATTCCATCCTGAACTTCCTCATAGCCTGCAATGGCTTCCCTTATACTTTCATTCATATCCTTTCCCCAAACCTTTGGTATGGCAAAGTATAGCGCATTATCCCCATTCTGTCATGCCATCACTGTCATGCAGAACGCACTTGCAATCAAGTGAACTCAGTATCTGTATAGGTAAAAATACCACCTTCCACAGGTCCCAGGTCGGAGTCCGGGATGACATTTGAACAGTCTCCATTCGCTCACCTCCTGTTCGCTCTTTCCGACCGCCTGCGTTCGCTGCCGGCGGCATCCTTGCCGCCTTTTCCTCCCGCTGGTCGGCGCTCACTCCGGGGAGTTCAACTCGTTTTAAAACAAAAAAGCCTTTGCCTTACAAATGTTTTTTTTCGTAAAGCAAAGACTATTTCTGGAGATGGGGAGAATTGAACTGTCTTCATTCGCTCACCTCCTGTTCGCTCTTTTCGACCGCCTGCGTTCGCTGTCGGCGGCATCCTTGCCGCCTTTTCCTCCCTTCGGTCGGCGCTCACTCCGGGGAGTTCTAGTTTAAAAACAAAAAAAATCCTTTGCTTTACAAATATTTTTTTGCAAAACAAAGGATTATTTTGGAGATGGGGAGAGTTGAACTCCCGTCCAAGCAGGCTAAGCAGGTGCCTCTACAGGTTTATTGAAGCGAGGTATTTGTCGGGAGACGGTAGCGGCTTCAAAGGCGTCGTCTCCTTATTACGGATGGCCGATTGCTCAGCGTCCCGGGCAGAACCCGCACATTCTGCAAGGCAAGTCCCTATTTGTGACAGAATTTTACACCGCTAGGAACAGCGCAGCATAAATTCCGGCTCTCAGTGCCTTAAGTTAGGCAGCAAGAGCTAACTGTTCGTTTTCAGACTCGTCGTCTTCTCTACGTTTTGCAGTTATTGTTTTCGTCTGTATCAGAGACCAGGCGACAGCCTCACCTGCAGCACAAGATTACTCCTGTCTGTCGAAACCGGTACACCCCCGATTCTTTTATAATATAACAAGCGCCTTGGTAAAAGTCAAGTTTTTTTTGGGAAGGTTCCCTTCGACGGGCTCAGGGAACGGAATTGTTTCTTGCCAACCAGTAAAAAGCCCATGGAGGGATTTTTGTCGCACTTGCTATCGTTGTGTTCCTCCATTCCAGTGCATTCTTTACATATTTTTCTTATGTAAACCAGATAGGAAATCAATTTTGTGTGTAGCGGCTCTTCAATCCAGTTTAGAACCTCTCGTTTTGAACTAATGTTTTTTTTGGGAAGGTTCCCTTCGACGGTCTCTGGGAACGTAATTGTTTCTTGCCAACCAGTAAAAAGCCCATGGAGGGGCGGCTTAGCAGCCCGGAGATTTGCAAAGCAAATCTCCGATACCTAAAAAAATCCATGGATGGATTTTTCTCTTTCTTGCCAATCCGTAAAGAGCCATGGAGGGCGGCTTAGCAGCATGCAGAATTGCAAAGCAATTCTGCAATCTTAGAAAAATCCATGGAGGGATTTTTCTAAGCGACCTACGCCCGATTGGAAGGGTGGCGTAGCCAGACCGCAGAAGGCGGGCCGGAGCGCTAGCGTAGCCCTGGAAAGCGGGTGACGCAAGGCACGTTCTGTCGAGTTAGCCAGGGAACTTATGGTAGAGCCAAGAAAAGCACCGTCCAAGAAAATCAAGAAATCAAAGAAAAAGGCAAAAGTAAAGGAAAGATTGAAAAACTGAAGTTTTTAGAGGCTCCCTAAAAAGTGCATTGAAAAATTCCGATAGTAAAGCAGGGGATATTTATGCTTAATTTGAATTCTAAGACAAAGAAAATTATTCTTGGGGTGGTTGCCGCCATTATCTGCATCATAACGGCATGCAGAACCGTCAAAAGCGACGACACGGGAAAAGACGGCAAGAAAAAATACAAGGTGCCAGTTTCTGAAAAATACGCAGACCCGGACAGGCTGAACATCACGGTTCCACCGTCCGTAATCGAAAAATCAGGCAGCGGAAGGGAAAAATCCACAGTTTCAAACAGCTTTTCCAGAATGAAGACAAAGGTTTGGAAGGGAAGCCAGGATTTGAACGACGAGACCGTCTATCTAAAGACAACAGATGACCCGGACGTAGTTTCTTTCGTAAACTCCGGCAACAGAAACCGCATGCTCACGGCAAACCTTGACCTTTCCGACGGCAAGGAATACGGCATTCTTTTGGGAACAGCCCGCGACAAGGATCAAGTCTACAACCTTTCAGGCTCTGTTCTGCGCATCCACATTTACATTCCGGCAGAACTTGCGGCCCACGATGAACTGGCAAAGCTGAATTTTGTTTCCTATTTTAAGAACGAAAGCCTCTACAAGGTGAACCTAAAGGGGGCAATTGAAAACTTTACCTTTGACGATATTGGCGCCGGCTGGCATACCATAGAGCTTAACTTTAGGGACAAGAGGGCAAACCTTGGCTCAAAGAACGTATTCTTTAAGCTTAACAAGAACGCAATGGAAAAGAATAAATTCATCGGAATAAACATAAAGTCTGGAACCCAGTCCAAGGCTAGCGCACAAATTCTTATAGACTGGGTGGATATAGTTCCTGCCGGCTGATTTCCGGCGGGCTAATCGTTGCTCGTAAGAACCAGCATTTTGTCGCGGGATGGATAGCAGGAGGATGGGGTAAGCACGTAGGGCCTCATGATAATTGCACCCTCCTCTTCCACCTCTTCGTCGGGAGAGCGTGACAAAAGGTATATTCCGCTAAGAAGAGGCGTACCGGTAAAGGAGCGGAACTGGATGAATGACTGCCCCTCCATCTGGATAGATGAATATATTCCGTTGTCGTTTGCGGCATCACCGATTGCGCTGTAATTTCCGTCAGAAAACTTTACTACGGTTCCGTCCAGAGTTTTCCAGGATGATGCCTTTTCCAGCTCTTCTATATATTTTTTTGCCGACTGTTCTTCATTGCCGTCTTTTTTTGTAAGCTTTGACGTGAAATTTACCTTCTTGTAGTAGCCGTCCCATACGGAGCTTTCGCTAAAGTACATGCGGACGTCGTCCTGAACGTGTATGCGGATCTGGTCTGTGGAAATTAGTGATATGTCTATGCGGCGCTGAAGGTTCTCTATTTCCAGGTTTGTGGTGGAAATATACATGCCGTTGCGCCTTACGTTTGAATTGTGCCAGTCAAAGACGCTTTCTTCGCCACCGTCCAAAAAGACAATCTGGCGGTCTTCGTTCCAGTCAAAGAAAATGTAGTGAACTTGGGAGCCGCGGTTTTCGGTCTTGTACCAAAGGCCTTCCAAAAAGTTTGCAAAGGTTGCAACTGTTCCATCCTGGATTTTTGCAAGTTCGCGGGCTGCAATAAGGTTTCCGGTTATGCGCTCCTGCTGCTTTATCTCGTAGAGCTGGCTGTTGCGGTTCCATTCCCAGCGGGTCTGGAGCTGGTCAGCGCTTTCCTTGTTGGCATAGTCAGAGCCGTAGACCCAGATTACGTAGCTTGCGCCAGTGGTCTGGTCAGAAATATATGAGTCGTCGCGCTCTATCTGCTGGATGAAAATGGTTCCATCCGCCCTTAGGGATGCAATCCTTTTTAGCACCGGGGCTGACGATGCCGATGAGCGGAGGATGTGGTATACCTGCATAACAGAGTCGCCGTTTTCCAGAAAGCCTTGGTAGACAAGGGCAGTGCGGTGGTCGCCGGTAATATCCATGCCTGTATAGGAAAAAGTACGCGCCTGCTGGATTTCTGTAACAAGCACGGCTGAGCGCTCGTAGGCCTTTGTAGAAGGATTGTAGAGTCCAACCAATAGCTGCATGGCTGGAGAGGATGAATTCTTTATGGCATTCACCTGGTCATCATAGCCGTCGCCGTCAAAGTCCATGCTTAGCGTGCCAAAGAGGGTCTCGTCGCTTTTAAGGGGAACAAGGGAAGACACCCCCTCTTCCGTGCCAAGGGAAAGCTCCTCCGAAGCCTCATCCTCCACCTGCTTCTGCACCTGTGGGACGACTATTCTGGACACGGCAGTTTCTTTCTTTTCAACGGAAAAATACTGCTCGTGTATTACAAAGAGAGCGATTGTTGCTATGGCTACAATAAAAAGAACGGCTATTATGCGGTTTTTCATTTAGTCATGATACAAAACGGAGCGTAAAATTTCAAGACCGGCATCAAGTTCCTTCTGGCTTATGTTAAGCGGAGGAACAAGGCGCAAAGTGTGCTCTCCTGCAGTGCTGAACAAAAGACCTTTTTCAAGGCACTTCTTTTCTATTTCCGCAGGGTTAATTCCGTCCTGCATCTGGACACCGGTCATAAGGCCTTTGCCGCGGATTTCCGTTACTTCCTTTATGTTCCAGGAAGCAATGGTCTTCCTTGTGTATTCACCCTTCTCTACTACAGAAGCAAGGAAAGCCGGTGTGTTCACTGTGTTGAGCACAACCTGAGCCGCTGCACATGCCAAGGGGTTACCTCCGAATGTTGACTGGTGGTCTCCCGCAGTGTAAACATCTGCCGCTTTGTTGCGGAAAAGACAAGCTCCCATTGGAACTCCGCCTGCAATTCCCTTTGCCAGGGTAACAACGTCTGCGTCTATGTCAAGCTGTTCGCTTGCAAGGAAAGTTCCTGTCCTACCAATTCCTGTCTGAACCTCGTCGCACATTACAAGAGCACCTGCTTCACGTGCAGCCTTTGCCGCTGCCTGTGCCCACTCCTTGTCCAGCGGAATAACTCCGCCTTCGCCCTGAACACATTCCATAAGAAGGGCACAGGTGTTGGAGTCAAAAGCTTCCTTTAGACCGTCAAAGTCATTGGCCTTGATTGTCCTAAAGCCAACCGGGTATGGAGCAAAACTTGCCGGATGGAATTTTTCCTGGCCGGTAGCCTTTATTGTTGCAAGGGTGCGTCCGTGGAAGGAACGTTCAAGCGTTACGATTGTCTTTTTTGAGTCTCCGCCTGTAAGCTGGCCGTACTTGCGGGCAAGCTTTATTGCAGCTTCGTTTGCCTCTGCACCGCTGTTGCCAAAGAAAACTCCGCTGTAGCCAGTGGCCTTGAGCAGGGAATCTGCATAGGCAACGCCAACGTCGCTTAAAAAATAGTTGCAGATGTGGATCTGCTTTGAAGCCTGCTTTGCTATTGCCTTAACAAGTGGTTTGTAGCCGTGGCCAAGGCAGTTAACCGCAATGCCCGAAAGAAAGTCAATGTATTTCTTGCCGTTTACGTCTGTAAGGGTTGAGCCCTTTCCGTTTTTGAATGTTATGTCGAATGAACCGTAATTGTTCAAAACCTTTTTGCTACCCATGTCTTTCTCCTGTAAAAAAACTTTAGTATATCATCGTTCCAATACCGCGGTCGCTGAACATTTCTATAAGAAGTGAATGTGGAACGCGGCCGTCAATTATGTGTGTTCGTGGAACGCCACCGTTTCGCGCAAGCATGCAGCACTCAATCTTTGGAATCATGCCGCCTGCAATCGTACCGTCATCTATAAAGCCCTGAACGTCTGCCAAGTGGATTCGCTGAATCAAAGAAGACGGATCGTTTACGTCCCGGAGCACGCCAGGAACGTTGGTAAGCTGGACGAATTTTTCCGCCTTAAGGGCAACTGCAATCTTTGCAGCGGCAGTGTCTGCGTTTATGTTGTAGCGGTTGGTGTCGCCTGTTTCGCCAAGGGCAACTGTAGAAACTACCGGGATAAAGCCCTGTGCTATAAGCGAAAGCAAAATCTCCGGGTTCACTTCCGTTACCTCTCCTACAAAGCCCAGGTCTGCACCGTCCTTGTCAATTTTCTTTGCGCGTAAGAGGCCAGAGTCAACGCCGCTCAAACCAACAGCCTTTCCGCCTTCCTGCAAAATCATGCCGACTATGTCCTTGTTAAGCTTACCGGTAAGAACCATCTGAACAACTTCCATGGTCTCCGCGTCGGTGTAGCGCAAGCCGTTTACGAATTTGCTTTCCTTGCCAATTTTGTTGAGCATATTGTTTATCTCAGGACCGCCACCGTGGACAAGAACCACGTGGATTCCTATCGTGTTAAGAAGAACAATGTCTTCCATTACGTCTGCCTTGAGGTCTTCGTTTAGCATAGCGTTTCCGCCGTATTTTACAACGACGATTTTTCCGCACCAGTGCTTAAAGTAAGGGAGTGCCTGTACAAGCACGTCCGCCCAGTGTTCATTATCCAAGCGTGGATCTTCCATATTTTCTGCCATATTCTTATTCCTATACAATTGCCAATAAAAAAAATTAAAACTAGTACAAAGAATATTAAATAAGCTGTCATTCCGAACTTGTTTCGGAATCTTTAGTTCTTTGGTGTACAGCCCCGGATGCAAGCTCTGGGTGACAGTTTATTATTATTCAATATACTAGCTATATATAATCACAATTTTTAGTTTTAGTCCATCTGTCTAGAAAAAATCTATCAAGGGAAAAGAGTTTTGAATAATTTGAATCCAGGAGGGGGAAGTCTCCCCCTGCGGCCGCACTTCGTTGCGTCCTACCCCCTCTGCGGGCTCAATCGCCGCCCGCAACGCCCGCTAAAACTAAACTGAACAAAAGTATGGCAACTTTGCAAATTCCTATCGTGTAAGATTTTCAAGCGGAATAAGGTTGGGGGAAGTTGTAGCGTTTTCAAGACGCGCGTATTCTTCCATAACCGCAATCTGCTGGCGGGTAAGCTTTGTTGGAAGCTGCACGATTATCTTTACGTAAAGGTCTCCCTTCCTTGATGAATTTGTAAAGGGAACACCCTCGTCCTTTATGCGGAGGAGTTTGCCCTGGGTTGTTCCAGACGGAATCTTTAGGGTAATCTTTCTGCCGTCCAAAGTTGTAAGGTTAACGTCTGCACCCAAGGCAGCCTGACTCAAGCTGATTGGCAGCGCGCAGTAAAGGTCGTTGCCGTCACGCTCAAAGAAGCGGTCCTGGCTTACGTGGATTACTATGATAAGGTCGCCAGTGGAACCGCCGTTTGTACCAGCATTGCCAAGATGGGGAAGCGATATGCGCTTTCCGTCGTCAACGCCAGCCGGGATTGTGATTGTAACGCGCTTTTCCTTGTCCTGAAGACCTGTTCCACGGCATGCAGAGCAAGGCTTGTCTATTACAGTACCCTTTCCGCCGCATGTTGGACATGTCTGCTGAACCGCAAAGAAGCCCGCGCTTCTTCTTACCTGGCCTGAACCGCCACAAGTACCACAAGTCTTTTTGCTGGAACCCGGGGCACCGCCTGTTCCGCCGCAGGAAGCACAAGCCTCCTTGTGGCTAAAGCGTATGTCTTTCTTGCAGCCGTAGACTGCATCCTTAAAGTCTATTTCCAAGTCGTAGCGAAGGCTTGCACCGTCGTTGCTGTCCCTTCTTGAACGTGATGAGCCGCCAAAGCCACCCATTCCACCGAATAAATTTTCGAAGATGTCAGAGAAACCGCCACCGTCTCCGCCAAAAATGTCGCTAAAGTCGTGGAAGGCATGGCTGTAGCCCTGTCCACCGCCACCACCCATTCCTTCAAGGCCAGCAAAACCGTACTGGTCGTAGATAGGCCTCTTCTGGTCATCGCTAAGAACTTCGTATGCTTCTGTAGCTTCCTTGAATCTGTCTTCCGCTTCCTTGTTGCCAGGGTTTCGGTCGGGGTGATATTTGATTGCCAGTTTGCGGTAAGCTTTTTTTATTGTTTCTTTGTCGGCACCTTTATCTATGCCCAAAACTTCATAATAATCACGTTTGTTAGCCATCTTCTTAATCCTAAAACTTTTCCGGAACAGTATATCAAATAAGCGTTTTTATTGGAAGACGGACAGCCTATGCCGCCGTGTAGGGGCCCGCCGCAGGCGGGTTGCCGCAGCCAGAACGAAGTGGCGGCAAGGCAATGAAGGCGAATGCCGGAACCCCGAAAGGGCGGTGGCGCAAAGGCATGACAGCGACTTCAAAAAGATATGGATGGTAGAGCAAAAGAGGCTACCATCCATATCAAAAAATAAATTCTCTTTTTTTCAGGCGCTTTTATTTGTCGTCGTGGACTTCGTACTGAACGTCGTCAGCGCTGCCCTTGTCGAACTTGCTGCCTGCGTTTGAAGAACCAGCGTTTGCACCTGAGTTTCCAGCACCGGCTCCCGGATTTGCTCCAGCAGCCCCGGCACCTGCACCAGCCTGTGCACCCTGAGCCTTGTAGATTTCCTCTGCAAGCTTGTAAGATGCCTGCTTAAGGCTCTCCGTCTTCTTCTTCATTTCTTCTATATTATTAGAAGCGATTGCGTCCTTAAGTTCCTTGATTGCAGCTTCAATCTTGGCCTTGTCGTCCGCAGAAATCTTGTCGCCATAATCCTTGAGGGACTTTTCTGACTGGTAAACGAGGCTGTCTGCTTCGTTCTTAGTCTCGACTTCTTCCTTCTTCTTCTTGTCGCTCTCTGCGTTGGCCTCTGCATCCTTTACCATGCGGTTGATTTCTTCCTCGCTAAGACCAGATGAATTCTGAATCTGAATCTTCTGTTCCTTGCCGGTTCCCAAATCTTTTGCAGAAACCTTTACAATGCCGTTAGCATCGATGTCGAAGGTAACTTCAATCTGTGGAACGCCGCGTGGTGCCGGTGGAATGCCAACAAGGTCAAAGTTGCCAAGAGTGCGGTTCTGGCTGGCCATTTCGCGCTCACCCTGAAGAACGTGAATCGTAACAGCTGTCTGTCCGTCTGCCGCTGTAGAGAAGACCTGGCTCTTCTTTGTAGGAATAGTCGTGTTGCGGTTGATAAGGCGTGTGAATACGCCGCCCATTGTTTCGATACCCAAAGAAAGAGGTGTTACGTCAAGAAGAAGAACGTCCTTTACGTCTCCTGCAAGAACGCCACCCTGGATTGCAGCACCAATAGCAACTGCTTCGTCCGGGTTAACGGAACGGCTACCCTCTTTACCGAAGATGCTCTTTACGATTTCCTGAACCTTTGGCATGCGGCTTGAACCACCAACGAGAAGAACTTCGTCAATCTTGTCGGCAGAGATTTCTGCATCCTTCATGGCCTTAAGGCAAGGCTCACGTGTGGCTTCAAAAAGGTCGTCGGTCATCTGCTCAAACTGTGCGCGTGTAAGGGACTTCTGCAAGTGCTTTGGTCCTGTTGCATCAGCCGTGATGAAGGGAAGGTTGATGTCTGCGCTTGCCTGGTTTGAAAGAGAAATCTTTGCGTTCTCTGCTGCCTCGCGAAGACGCTGCATAGCCATTGCATCGCCTGAAAGGTCAATTCCGCTGTCTGCCTTGAACTGGTCAATGAGCCAGTTAACGATGCGGCGGTCCCAGTCATCACCACCAAGGTGTGTGTTTCCGTTTGTGGACTTTACTTCAAATACGCCATCACCCAATTCAAGGATGGAAATATCGAAGGTACCACCACCAAGGTCGTATACGGCGATTGTCTTTTCTGACTTCTGGTCCTTGTTAAAGCCGAATGCCAAAGAAGCGGCAGTTGGTTCGTTGATGATTCTCTTTACGTCAAGGCCTGCAATCTTACCGGCATCCTTTGTTGCCTGACGCTGGGCATCGTTAAAGTAGGCAGGAACTGTAATAACAGCCTCTGTAACAGTCTCGCCAAGATAGTCTTCAGCTGTCTTCTTCATCTTCTGCAGGATGAATGCAGAAATTTCCTGGGGGCTGTATTCCTTTGCGGAACCGTTTTCCTGAACTTCTACGCGGACGTCTGCACCGTGGTCCTTGATTGCATAGGGAAGCTTTGTTGCCTCGCCTTCAAGCTCTCCAAAGCGGTGTCCAATAAGACGCTTTACGGAATATACCGTGTTCTTTGGATTTGTTACCATCTGGTTCTTTGCGGGAAGACCAACGATGCGGTCTCCCTTGGCGGTAAAGCCTACGATAGAAGGCGTTGTTCTTCCACCCTCTGAATTCTGAATTACTACAGGCTCACCGTTTTCCATTACGGCAACACAAGAGTTTGTTGTTCCCAAGTCAATACCAATAATCTTTCCCATATCAAAAACCTCCGTTTGTTTTCAACAATACATGCAAGTCAGCGGTCAAAGACTGCACACAGCCACTTCCGCCAACAATTCATTCTATTTGTTTTCCGCTTCAGACTCGCTTTCCGAAGCTTTATTTTCTTCCTTTGCGGAATCAACTTCTTCTTTTACAGAACCGTCCGGCATGCTTACCATAACCTTTGCATGGCGGATTACCCTGTCCTTGAGCTTGTAGCCCTTAAGATACACAGCCTTGAGCACCGGGGAAGCAACCGGGTCGTCCGACTTGCCAATAGCCTCGTGAATGTCCGGGTCAAAGGCATCGCCTACAGCACCATAGGAAACAAGGTTGTACTTGTTCTCCAGCATGCTGACCATTGCCTTGTTTATCATTGTAACGCCGTCTGCTATGGTCTTTGGGTCCGTTGCAGAGGAAGCAGCCTCAACCGTGCGGTCAAAGTTGTCCAGGCTTTCAAGCAAATCTTTTAAAAGACTGGTGTTTGCATAGTCGTAAGCGTCCTGTTTTTCCTGAATGGTACGCTTGCGGTAGTTGTCAAAGTCTGCCGCCTTGCGAAGAAGCTGATCCTTAAGGTCAGCATTGGCCTTTGTAAGCTCTTCAACCTGATCCTGCAAAGACTTAATTTTGTCTGAATCCGTTGCATTTTCTGCCGTTTTTTCAGACTTTTCGCCTTCTTCCGGGGAAGAATTTGCAGCAGATGCATCTTTTTTGGAGGATTCCTTGGAAGATTTTTCTGCTTCCTTGGACTGAACAGCCTCTTTTTCTTCAGTGTTATTCTCTTTGTTTTCCTTGCTCATTACACTGTCCTTTCCGTTTTCCATTATTATTTGAAAAAATACTAAATTTCACAAAGAAACGTCAAGAATTTTAATTTTTTTTTTGAAAATTCCTCTTTTTTTTTATCATGCGAAAAAAAGAGCCATTCCTTATCAGCCTGTCATTTACTACATTGTACTTTTTAGCAAAATCCGCTATAATTGTACGCAAAATTTGTATTCCAAGCAAAAGAGGTAATATATGTATCCGTTCAGCACGATTGAACCAAAATGGCAGAAATACTGGGACGACAACAAGACTTTTAAGGTGGAAGAGGACACCCATTTTCCAAAGGACAAGCGCTGTTATGTGCTTGACATGTTTCCCTATCCTTCTGGAGCGGGACTTCACGTTGGCCACCCCGAGGGCTACACCGCAACGGACATCTACTGCCGCTACCTTCGCATGAACGGCTTTAACGTACTGCATCCGATGGGCTACGACGCATTCGGTCTGCCGGCGGAAAACTATGCGATTAAGACCGGTACACATCCGGCAACAACTACTTTTAAGAACATTGAGCATTTTACCCAGCAGATTAAGGCTCTTGGCTTTAGCTACGACTGGGACAGGGAAGTTATTACCTGCACTAGCGACTACTACAAGTGGACGCAGTGGATTTTCCTCCAGCTCTACAAGCGCGGGCTTGCCTACGAAGCACAGACTCCAATCAACTGGTGTCCTTCATGCAAAACAGGTCTTGCAAACGAAGAGGTTAAGGAAGGCCACTGTGACCGCTGCCAATCACCTGTAACACACAAGACAATCCGCCAGTGGATTCTTAAGATTACCGCCTATGCAGACGAGCTTATCAAGGGCTTGGATGAACTTGACTGGCCTGAAAGCGTAAAGCTTATGCAGAAGAACTGGATTGGACGCAGCGAAGGTGCAGAAGTTGACTTTACCATTGCAGAAGGAAGCGCCGCCGCAGGAGAAAAGCTCCGCGTATACACCACAAGGTGCGACACACTTTTTGGTGCCACATACATGGTTGTTTCCCCGGAGCACCCGCTTGTTGCAAAGCTTACATCCGCAGAACAGAAGGCTGCCGTAGAAGCATACGTTGAAAGCGCTGCAAAGAAGAGCGACCTTGAGCGCACGGACCTTGCAAAAGAAAAGACAGGCGTATTCAGTGGAAGCTATGCCGTTAACCCTGTAAACGGAAAGAAGATTCCTGTTTGGATTGCAGACTACGTTCTTATTTCTTACGGTACAGGCGCAATCATGGCAGTTCCAGCCCACGACACACGCGACTGGGAGTTTGCAAAGAAATTTGGCCTTCCAATAATTGAAGTATTAAAGAGCGAAGTTGACGTTCAGAGCCAGGCTTGGACAGAAGACGGAGTTCACGTTAACTCTGAATTCCTTGACGGTCTTAACAAGCAGGATGCAATCAACAAGATGATTGAATGGCTTACCCAGAAGGGCATTGGCAAGAAAGCCGTAAACTACAAGCTTCGTGACTGGGTATTTAGCCGCCAGAGGTACTGGGGCGAACCAATCCCGCTGGTACACTGTCCAAACTGCGGAACCGTTCCTGTTCCAGAAGAAGAGCTTCCTCTTGAACTGCCGGATGTTAAGACCTACCAGCCAACAGGCACAGGCGAAAGTCCTCTTGCAGGAATTGACTCTTGGGTAAACTGCAAGTGTCCAAAGTGCGGTGCCGCTGCCAAACGCGAGACAAACACAATGCCCCAGTGGGCGGGAAGCTGCTGGTACTACCTGCGCTACCTTGACCCCCACAACGACAAGGAATTCTGCTCAAAGGAAAAGGAAAAATACTGGATGCCGGTAAACCTCTATGTTGGTGGTGCTGAACACGCGGTTCTCCACCTGCTCTACAGCCGCTTCTGGCACAAGGTTCTCTACGACATTGGAGCCGTTAGCACAAAAGAGCCTTTCCACCGCCTTATAAATCAGGGTATGATTACAAGCTTTGCATTCCAGAACGCCGCAAAGTCACTCATTCCTGTAGACCGCGCAGAAGAAACTGCACCAGATGAATTCAAGGACAAGGAAACAGGTGAAAAACTTGAGCGCATTGTTGCAAAGATGAGTAAGTCACTCAAGAACGTTGTTAACCCGGACGAAATGATTCAGCAGTACGGAGCAGACAGCGTGCGCATGTACGAAATGTTCATGGGTCCGCTTACTGTTTCAAAGCCATGGAACACACAGGGTCTTATTGGCGTTAACCGCTTCCTGGAAAGGATTTGGTCAATCTCCGAAAAGACGGTTGAAGACATAGACATTACAGGCAAGCTTGAAGACGAGGCACTTGTTTCGCTCAGAAAGACTTACGCAAAGACTGTAAAAAAAGTTACGGACGACACTGCAAGCCTTAACTTTAACACTGCAATCAGCCAGATGATGATTTTTATCAACGAGTGCTCCAAGGCGGAAAAGCTCCCCCGCGCAATTTGGGAAGGCTTCGTAAAGATGCTCAGTGTATACGCACCACACCTTGGCGAAGAGCTCTGGCAGAAGCTTGGTCACGACAAGACGGTTGCCTACGAAAGCTGGCCAACCTTTGACGAAAAATTTGGAGCAGAAGACCAGCAGACAATCGTCGTAATGATTAACGGAAAGCTGCGCGACAAGTTCCAGGCAGCCCCCGGAGCAGACAACGCAACGCTCGAAGCAATGGCAAAAGAAACTGAAGGATTCAAGAAATTCACAGAAGGAAAGTCCATTGCAAAAGTGATTGTGGTTCCAGGAAAACTGGTCAACATCGTGGCAAAATAGCCTGATTTTCTGATGCAGGATTCTTTTAAGACGCACTACATAAGGGTTGCGGGAACAATCGCACTGATAGGGAACGCAGCCCTTGCATTCATAAAAATTCTCCTCGCATACTTTTCAAAATCCCTTGCAGTGATGGGAGACGGAATTGACTCTTCCACCGACGTGCTCATTGCAATTGTAACGCTTGTAATAAGCGCAATAATATCAAGGCCAAGCGACAAGGAACACCCCTGGGGGCACGGCCGCGCAGAGACAACTACAACCCTTGTGCTTTCCTTCATCATTTTTTTTGCGGGCGCACAGCTTGCAATCCAGTCAGTTACAAGGCTTATGAATCCACAGGACGCACAGGCAATTGGAAGGGGTGCTGTCATTGCGGCAATAATTTCCATTGCGGGAAAGACGGTGCTTGCCCTCTTGCAGTTCCATTACGGAAAAATTGCCGACTCGGAAATGGTAAAGGCAAATGCGCTAAACATGAAAAACGACATCATAATGTCGCTCGGCATCCTTGTAGGCCTTTTTCTTTCCGAGCAGTTCAAGCTTCCTATACTCGACCCAATAATAGCACTGCTTGTAGGGCTGTGGGTAATAAAAAATGCGGCAAAGCTTTTCCTCCAGGTAAATTTTGAACTGATGGACGGAAACGCAGACAACTCGCTCTACCAAAAACTCTTCAGCGCGGTTTCCTCTGTTCAAGGGGTGCACAATCCCCATAAGGCCAGAATCAGAAAGATGGCATCCCTTTTTGACATAGACCTGGACATAGAAGTTGACCCAGCCATGACGGTCTACGATGCCCACGAAAAAGCAGAGCAGGTGGAAGAGGCAATCAGGGAAGTAATCCCCGAAGCCTACGACATTCTAATCCACATAGAGCCGCTCGGAAGCGACAGCCACCAGAGGGAAGAAAAATACGGCCTAAAGCCTGAGGACATGTAGCAGAGACTTATTTTTCAAGCAAAAGCACCAGGGTAGAACAAGCTGGTATGCAAAGCTCCCCCTTCTTTACCAAAGCTTTCTTTCCGTCAGTTGAAAAAACAACTTTTGCCTTGCCCCAACTCTCGTCAAGTTTTAAGGCCAGCTGCTTGCCACCAAGGTTGTTCAGCACAAGGGAGCATTCCTTTTCGCTTTCCATTGTCCAGCAAGAAAGCAACGACGCATCAAATGAAGAATCCCCATTGGCAAGGTCTTTTGCAGAATATGCCGCAAACTTTCCCTTTACAAAAGAATCACGGCTGTTTCTGAATTTTATTAGCCGCCTGTAAAAATTAAGCAGCGAATTCTTGTCTTTTTCTTGAACGCTAACGGGAAGGGTTTCCTTGTTGTAGATGCAGTCTTTTTCAGATGCCCATGTAGTCTGAATCTTTGATTGGGGTAGGCCGTCAATACTTTTGTCCCAAAGGAAAGGTGTTCTTTTTGTCTGGTCCAGGGCACCGCTCTTCATTCCAAGCTCCTCTCCGTAATAGACGAATGGCACTCCCTGGCAAAGAATGTACATGGAAGCGGCAAGCTTTAGCTTTGCAAGGTCGCCTTTTAGCAAACCGCCGGCACGCGCCTGGTCATGGTTAGTAAGAAAAGGCGCATCGGTAAATTCCGCATTGAATTGCCCATAGCGGTCAAGCTCCTTTTCCATCATCAGTGCAAATGAATTGTTAACGGAGTTCCCGTTGTTTATCTGGGAAATTATGTACTTGTCCCCCATGTCAAAGTGGAAGCAGGAAAAAATCCCTGTCATATATTGGGCGCGTATTCCAGATGAATCCCACACTTCGCCAACGCAGTAGCAGCCAGGATTTACGCTCTTGCAGTAAAGCACCATCTCTTTCCAGAATTCCACAGCACGGCTTGTTCCGTCAGAAGTTCCAGCGGGAAGTTTTACCAAATCATACAAATGGCCAGCAGCGTCAAAGCGGAAGCCGTCAACTCCCTTGTCCAGCCAAAACTTCATCACCCTTTTGAATTCAGCACGCACTTCTGGATTGTCGTGGTTAAAGTCTGGCATGGAGCGGCTGAACTCTCCTGCATAAAAATTGCCCTTGTAAGATTCATCCTCATTCCAAAGCTTGTGCCCCATTGCGCTTGTGTTTGTGTTGTAGCGGCTGTCGCTTGCCTCTATCCAGCGGTACCAGGAATGATGGGCATCATCAGGATTTCTTGAAGCCACAAACCATTCGTTGTGCACGGAAGAATGATTAAAGGGCATGTCGATTATAAGAGAAATTGAACGCTTTTTGCATTCGGCAAGAAGAAGTTCAAAGTCTTGCATAGTACCGTACTGGGGGTTAATGGAATAGTAGTCGTCAACATCGTAGCCGTGGTATGAATGGGAAGGCATTATTGGCAAGAGCCAGATTCCCGTTATGCCAAGGCTTTCAATATAATCCAGCTTTGAACAGATGCCCTTAAGGTCTCCAATACCGTCACCGTCTGAATCTGCAAATGAACGGACAAAAAGGCTGTAGTAAACGCCCTGCCCCGCCCCCTTTGCCACGCGAAGCTCTTTTGAATTTTTTGAACAAGAAAAAAACGTCATAAACGGAAATAAAATAAAAGTGATAAAAAAAATAAAAGAAAATTCTTTCATTGCTACTACCTGCTTTAAAACAAGAAACTCCGGCTTTGAACCGGAGATTAAAACTACTCAGCGTTTTTCCACGCGTCTACAAATTCTATCATGAACTGCTGGATGTCGCTGAACCATTTCTTTTGGAAAGCGCAAGCCTCTTTTCCTATGTAGCGGAAGTGCCAGCTTTCCCAGCGGAATCCCGTAACATCTTCATAGCCTTGCGGAAAGGAAAGTGACCATCCGTATTCCGCCGCATGTGCATAGAGCCACTTGCCCATGGGCTTGTTTGCAAAGTCATTGCTAAGCTCGCCATAGTCAACCGCAGTACCAAGCTGGTGCTGGCTTGTACCTTCGCGGGCACTCTCACGCTCAGCCTCCTTTAGACCGTCAACTTCCACCCAGTGCTGGAAAAGCCCCTTCTGGTACTGGTAGGAGCGGTATGTGGAAAGCACATGAATCCTAACGCCGTCTTTTAGAGCAGCCGCGCTCATTTCCCTAAGGGATGCCTCTGCCTCCGGGCGCAGGGAAAGATTGTTGCGGCTTATGGTATACAAGTCATTTTTTACAAGCCCCTGCAAATCCTTTGGAACATAGGCCTCTCCAACATTGTGCTTTTTGTCTATAAGATACAAAAGTGAAAGGTCATCGCTGCGTGTCTTTTTGTCCGCATCAAGAACCTTGTGCAAGTCGGCAAGAAATTCCTCCGGGCTTCCGTTGGGGATTGCCTGCTTAGCCCTATTTGACATGGAAGACAAAACCCGGCCCAGCTTTTCCACTTCGGGATTAACCTGCGGAACAGGAACTTCCGCCACTTCATTCTTCTGCTGAACCTGCACATCCTCATTTTTAGAAGCATTGTCCTTTGAGCCTTGCGCAACAGCCTTGTTCATGCAAGAAGAAAAGCCCAGCGCAACAAAAGCCAGAGCCAGCAAAAGAAAAACAAAAGCAATATTCCTACGCATCACTAACCTCGGTAACAGAGTGAATTATAAAAAATGTGTCGTAGAAGCCCGTGCGCTCAAGGGCATGGTGGGCAGCATCCGACGGATTCATTATAAACACTTTTGTTCCGAATTCCAAGCCGTCATTGATGCAGGCAAGGACAACCCCTGTACCTGCGGAATCCATGGAAATGATTTTATCCATGTCAAGCACGACGTTCTTTTCCTTTATATAGTTGTAAACCTTTTCAGAAACTTCCGTGAGATTGTAGGCATCAAAAACACCCGCAAGCTCAAGCAGCCTGTAGTTGGGGCCGGTCTTTTCGTGAACTGTAAGTTGGTCCATTATTTATTGCCTCCCAGATATTTGAATACGAGAATGGTGATGTCATCATCCAAAGCGCGGGACGTAAAGTGGACAAGTGAATCGTATGTAAACTGAGCCATCTTGTCTGCGGGGAAACGTGAATTTTCCAGAAGCGATGCCTGTGCGCGGTTCTTGCCAAACTGTTCACCGCGGAGTGATTTGGATTCGATAAGACCGTCAGTACAAATCATGGCTATGTCTCCGGCGGCAAGCTTTACCTTCTTTACGTGCAGGTACTTTTCCAAATCCTTAGAGAAGCCAAGGATATGTCCTTCACCCTGAATTTCAATTACGTTGTTGTAGGCCCTTGTGTAAAGGAAGATAGACGGAGAACCGCAGTTGATGTAGTACATGGTGTCCGTTGCAAAGTCAAGAAGACCGAATGTACCGCTAAAGATTGTTCCCTTAGGCAGGTTGTTTCGTATAAAGAGGTTCACCTTTTCCACAAGGCTCTTAAAGTCGTGGGTTTCCGCAAGGAAGGTTCTTGTGATTGACTTCATAATGACCATGCTCATGGAAGCCGCAATACCCTTACCGCTCAAGGCACCAATAATAAAGAGGTGTCGCGTGTCTGTAAGGCGGATAAGGTCTACGAACTCACCACCAATATTGTGGGCAGGAACCATTCTGTATCCGCAGTCAATCTTTGGATTCTCAATGTGGTCCATGTTCTCCTGGATGGAGGTAATGATTTGGCTGGACATCTTGATTTCGCGGTTAACAGTACCAACAACAGCCTCGTTCATTATGTTCTTAAGGTAATAGCCAATTACGAAGAAGTTAGAGTACAGCTTGGTGAACACGTCAAAGTCATAGTCGTTGTAAATATTGCCGGAATCCTTGCCACCCAAAAAAATTATTCCTATGATGTGGCGGCCCTCGTTTAGCATGATGAATGAATCAGAGTCTGTTTCCTTAAGCAGCGAAAGGATTTCCCCGCGCACCCTGTCCAGAGTGTAGTCATGCTTCATCAGTTCCCTAAAGACAATAGGCTTCTTTAAGTTCAAAAGCACGTCAAAGGCCTCGTTGGCAATAGAAATTGTCACCTTGCCCTTTTCTTCTTCCTTTTCAAACACAGGCTCAAGGTAGCCGTTTCCCGCATCTATAAAAACCTTGATAAAGCCTGAATCAACGTGCTTTACGAATGCATCCTCCACCTTCTCCACAACCGCAGCCGGGTCATCGCCAAATTCAATGGAAGTTATGTCCTTTTCAAAGGCAGCGGCATAGCGGGTATCGCGGAAGAACTCCCTCTTGTTTGCAAAATTGCTTATCGACGTACAGAGGAAAATTATAAGCAAAAGACCAACGATAAAGAGAATGTAGAAAAGCTTTGTGTTAACGGAATTAAGCTTCCACAGGACGGCAAAGAGTGTGCCTCCAAGAACCGCAGGAAGGACAAATCGTATGAGGAAGGTAAGGAAGGAGCGCATGAAGTATTTCTTGTCCCAAATCTCGTTGGTAGATTCAGCTTTTATAAAGAACATCACCTGGGGCAGAAAGCCTATTGCAAGAAGGCTTGTTATCATGGTCTGGAAGCTCATGGCATAATTGATAAAGCCAAAGAGCGAGAATGAAAGGAATACGCCAAGGATTACAATCATTATGCGCTGGCGGGTAAGCAGATTCTTTGTGTTTTCCGCCCGGACAAGCAGCATGAGGACTGAAAGCAGGGGCAGCGCAATGGTATAGGTAAATATATATGTCGGATACCAGGTAAGAGGGAACTTGCGGCTGAGCACCCCGGAAAAAATCAGGCCGGATGGAATCTGGAAATCCCCTTCCTTGGTTACTACAAAATTGTTGAAGGCATTCTTGTGGAAGACTATATAAAGTGCAAAGATATTCAAGGTCCACTGAACAAAGGTAACAAAGCGGTTCTTGCGCTCCTCTGGGAACTTTACGATAAAGACGCAGCATGCAACGCTGAACCAGCCAATAAGGGTAAAGGATACCTTTCCGGTAATCTTTGCCATTTGGTTTGGCCCCCATAGGCACATGGCAAGAGTGATTGACATCATGGCATAGACTGCCGCATTAAAGAGTATTATATTCACCAGCTTGTTTATGTCCCTCTTCTGCGCATTTTTCTTTGAATCCGCACTAAAGGAAAGAAGGAGCAAGCCCACGGCAAAGAATACATTCAATATAAAGAATATTAGTCCGTTCATTTTAGTCCACCACCTTTGCAACCATCATAGTCACATCGTCGCGAAGTTTTTTACCGCCGTTGTAGGAAAGGACAAGGTCAACGATGTCGTCAACAAATTCCTTTGGATGCTTTTTTGCGCTGGAGCAAAGCGTATTCTTGTAAAGCTCCGTATCACCAAGCTCCGTGCCGCTATCGTCCATTACTTCGGAAACACCGTCGGAAGCCATAAGGATAACGTCGCCACGGTAGAGTTTCTGTGTTGCAACCTGAACGTCGGGAATATCGATAATTCCTACGACAGAACAGTTTGACGTAAGCGGCTTAATCTTGTAACCGCTAGGCGTCCTTGTGATTACAATCGGGTCAGACATGGATGCGTTTACATAAGAAATGGTCATGGCGGAAGTGTCCACAATGCCAAGGAAAAGAACCGTGTACTTGTCCTGCAATCTCATGCTCTTGATAGCCTTGTCCACAGCCTTTATCATGGCGGGAAGGTCGCTCTTGTTTTCAAGAATCTTTACGGTATTCATCACCAAGCCCATGACCAAGGCAGCGGCAAGACCCTTACCGGAAACGTCTCCCAGCATAAGAAGCGTCTTTGTGCGGCTAATGGGAAGCACTGAATAGTAGTCACCCGAAACGTTTACAAGCGGACGGAAGTAGGCTGCAAGCTCCAGGTGCTCAATCTCCGGCATAACCGCAGGAAGGAAGGAGCGCTGTGTTTCCGCAAGCTGCTGCCATTCCTGGGAAAGAGAAGAAATTTCTGCAAGGTCGCTTATAGTCTTTGTGCGGTTTTCAAAGCGGCAGAATTCCGAATATAGCTTGTCGTATATCGTGGAATCAAAAAGCTTTGTATAGCGGCAGAAAATGTAGAGGTGCTGCCCTTCGTTTACCAAAAAGAATCCGCGGGACTTTGAAAGGTCGGAAACTATGCCATAGTTGTCTCCGATAAAATACACGCCGTTCTTCCATGATTCGGGAAAGTTCATGCCCAGAGTGTTGAGCACATCCTTGTCGCAGGTAAGGCGGTTGGGGCTGTTGTAAAGAACATAGTTCTTCTTGCGGTCAATAAAGAGAACCGAACAGTCGGCCTTTTTTTCGAGGACATCGGAAATATTCTCGTAAAAGTCGTCCAGTGAGTAGCAGTAGCGCAACTGCTCAAGGAATTCGGAAAGGAAAGAGGTCTCGCCCGTAAAAAGTGCACCCTTGTAGAGCTCACCGTCAAAATAGGAGCGCAACTTTCTCGTTATAAGATGCGTGGCAAAGAAAAGCGCTGTTGCCGAAATCCAGGAAAACAGGGGTGAATAGGACCTGTTCTCATTGAATTTTGGCACTATACTCACCGCGAGGAATATAAACAGGCCCAGCAAAAGGGCATCCGTTGCCAAAATCACAAGCCGGCGTTTTGTTTTATACATAAATACCTCTTAAAACTAAAAGTCCAATAGGTCAATTTATTATCGGCATTTTTTGAAATCTTCTATATAATTACAGTGTATACCGAAAATCCCATTCGCGGTAGTGGCTATTTGCAGATTTTAGAATTTTTTTTTATTCGGACGGTATTTCTCTTTTTACTGTGCCCGGCCCTACATGCCGGTCAAACTCCGTGTCATTTTATCCTGCAAAACAAGCAGCGCCAAGGAGGGCGCGTCATTTGTTAGCAGAAGAAACAGGCAAGTTTTCGCCAGAAAACTTGCGGGATAAAATGCCACGGAGGGCATTTTATCCCGCTTTCCAGGGTTCCGGGGGGCCCAACCCCCTCCATTGCCTGACGGCAACCCGCTACGCGGGCCCTTCCAATCGGGCGTAGGATAAATGGCAAGTACCCTGCTCAGACTCAAAATCTGTGCTTGTGCCTGGCAAAAGCAATTATACAGTGCACAAGGTCATTTCGGCAGGCGGTTCCTGAGTCTGCCAAAGGGCTCAATGACCGTACGAATTAAACTTTTTGGAAAGCCCAAACCAATATAAAGCCATGGATGGCGGCTTAGCAGCACGGAGATTTGCTTGCGACTCCCCGATACCGAAAAAAAATCCGTGGAGGAAATAAGGCAAAAAAAAGTTTGCCCTTGGACTCTTTAGAAAACTCCCGCTTTTGCAGGTTATGAAAACTGACTAAAAAAGGCATATTAATGCGCGGCAGGGATTGGAGCCCCGGAGTAGCGCCACAGGCGCTATGAGCGCTAGCGAAGGGCGGAAAGCCCCTCTAAAATCACGATAATCTTTGGCACAAGAATAAAATGTGAAAGATGGCACTGCCGCAAAAAAAACAATTTAAGATTGTTTATACAAAATTAAAGGTAACTTGCAGAATTTCCTGTTACAGAATTGTTTGAAGTCTCCACTATCTGACGGCTCACAACCATTGCAATCCTGTCGATTGCGCTGTTCACGTAAAGATCATCCTGGATTTTTGTTTTTAAATCTGCAATGCGTTTTGCCTGTGTTGCAGAATTTTTTTTAGGGCTTCTAACCGTCATTGTGAATCTTACTCCGAAAAAGCATTAACAATATGGTGCACCGGCTCCAGTCCCGGAACATCTATGGCAAGAACGTCAAAACGAATTATCTTGTTACTATATTGTCGATGTTTTTGGAGGTAACATTTAGCAGTTTTGATTATCTTTTCTTGCTTTCTGGAACCGAGCAGGGAGGCAAGAAGCTCAGGGCTGCCGTTTGGAAGGGTTTTTACTTCAACGAAGACTAAAATTTCACATTTTAAGACTATTATATCTATTTCACCGCCACGTACGCGGAAATTTCTTTCTATTATGGTGTAGCCTTTTTCCCTCAAAAATGAACACGCCCTGTCCTCTCCTTTTAAACCGACAGTTCGTGTGGTTTGGCGGGAAGGAATTAGAGGGCCTCCAGTTCACCGATGTCTGTGTCAAATTCTGAAGCGTCAATTTCCTGCACGGAATTTACGGCTGCAGCATTTACGCCGTCAAGTTTTTTTCCGGCTGTTACCAAGAAAGGAACATTCCAGCGGGTAAGCGCAATAACGTGATACTTCTTTGCAGGATGGTTGGCCGCAAGAAACATATTTACGCCATCGTCAAAAAAAACTGGGGCCGAGTAGCAAACACCCTCGGTTATCTGATCGCATTTAATCTTTGTTGGTGCCATTTTTTTTCTCCATTTTAATTATGTAAGCAAAAATACCGGCTACCGCATACCATGTATTTTCCGGGATACAACTGCCAACATCATAGAGTGACAGTACATTCTCCAAAACGTCATCCTGGACAACAGGAACATTGTTCTCTTTTGCTATTTCCACCATTCGTTGCGCAAGAAGACCGTTTTCCTTGATTGAAATGAACGGAGCGGGAAAATCTTCCGGGTACTTCAAGGCCACGGCTGAAAATTTTCTTAACTCGTTCATATCTCTTCTTCCACAAAAGACGGAACCTCATTTGTGGCACAAATTCCGTCAATGCAAGCAGAGTCGGAATAGGTTACAGTCACAGGCTCTTTTAGGTTCATGCCGGAACTTAAAATACCTCCAAGCCGCAGTTCTTCTGTTTTTACCTCAGAAGGCAAAAGCGGCGGTAATGTACAGAACCGCACTTCCTTCACTTTGCTTCCATTAAAGTATAACACAAAATCGTAATTTGCAACAGTATTTTTAAAATTTATTTCAATTTTTTTTGTACTTTTTTCATTTAAATTTAGTAAAATTCGGATAATTCCTGTAAAAAGCTGCTCCCCGCACTTCCATTCGTAGGGAAGAAAGATCCAGTGGTTGTCGCTGCCCTTAACCTGGTTAAGGTAGGTCAAAAAGCCTGCCTTGCTGCCTAGACCATCAGAATATATCTTTTTAAGAAAATTTACATCTTTTACAGAGGCATCGGAATCCTTATCATTGGTCTGGCCATTGTCTTCCAGCGAAAAAGTCTTGCCGCCTTGTCCCAGCCCTTCTCCGCCAGAAAGCTGCCCCTGCAGCACTTGGTCACCTGTTAGCACTTGGTCACCGGGCAGTCCTCCGTTACCCTGCGAACCACCGTTACCCTGCGAGCCTCCGTTGCCCCGCTGACCTTCGTTGCCCTGCGAGCCTCCGTTGCCCTGCTGACCTTCGCCGTTCTGCTGGCCTTCATGCCCAGGATGCCTTTCATGCCCCTGCTGCCCCTCACTGCTCTTGTCACCGCCGCTTCTACCGCCATTGCCACCGCCACGGTCACCATAAAAAAGCTCCAGCACCTTCTTAACATTGGAATCGCTTGCTTCTATCCCGTCTTCCATCAAAAGTGCCGCCGCTTCCGCCGCCTGCCTTTCCCTGCCGGGAAACCTAAGTGCAAGCGACCGAGCCTTTGCCATAAGGGTACGGTCTATGCGCACCCCCGTCTGCTGCAAAAACAAAAAAAGCTTTGCAGAAAGTTCATCAGGAACAAAGCCCTCCGCAGAAAGCATATTATACAAGGAAGAAAAATCAGCATTGCCACCATAAGGGGAAGAAAGTGCGCCTACATTCGCGCCTGTGACTACATTCGCACCAGTGCCAACCGAGCCAAGAGAAGCCCCTCCCGCCATCTTGGAAAAAGGCTCAAGCAAAATCTTTCCGTCCGCCCCCAAATGCACGCTTGCATTAAAAGTCTGCCCAAGGGAAAGCTTACTTTGGCAGCTTACGTTAAAGCGGCTGTTTGCAAAAGAAACGGTATACTGCCCACCGCCGTTGTCCGCAAGAACACGGACAAAAACAGACTGCCTTTCCTTTAGCGAGACATTCTGGGCCAATTGGCTGTTAAAAAAAATATTATTGTTAACTACTGGTGTCATGCCTTTAAAACAAAAAAAAAAACGGCCGTCGGCTTTAGGAAAGACCTAAAACTTCGGACCGTATTATTATAGAAGAAATTACTTCTTCTTCTTTGCGTCCTTGTTGGAAGCGGCTTCTGCAGCAGTTTCAGCTTTGATTTCTGCCTTGAGGCTTGCTTCTCTTTCGTCAGCGGCCTTTGCAGCAGCCTTGGAAGCAGCCATCTCTGCGTTTGCCTTTGCACCAATAAGAGTCTTAATCTTAGCAGCCTTACCAACCTTCTCGCGGATGTAGTAGAGCTTTGCACGGCGAACCTTACCAGGGCGTACAACCTCAACCTTCATAACACGCGGGCTGTGGATTGGGAACACGCGTTCAACGCCAACACCGTAGCTTTCCTTGCGTACAGTAAATGTCCTTCCGATTCCTGCGTTCTTGATGCAGATAACCAAGCCTTCAAAAACCTGGATTCTCTTTGTTTTACCTTCGATGATTTCAAAGTGAACTTTTACAGTGTCTCCAACCTTGAATGTTTCTGCATTAGGTTTCTTCTGCTGTTCACCAATGGTTCTAATCAAGTCCATTTTATTCTCCATTCAGCTCTTTCCGCTCAGAGGCAGCCTTATTTTTTGCGGCAAGCCTTTTAAGTCTTTCCTGGACGGAACGCAATTTTCTTTTTTGCTTACGGTCATTCTTGTAGTCAAGATGCTCCGCAAGTTCTTCGATCATCTTTTCGGCCTCCAAAGTAAGAGTACCCGTAAGCCGCGCCTGAGCAATCAAGTCAGGTCTGTTCATAAGCGTCTTCTGCAGGCTCTTTCTTAAGCGCCACTTCCGGATTTCTTCGTGGTTGCCCCCGGTCAAAACAGAGGGAACTTCCATGCCCTTGTACACCTCCGGCCTTGTGTACTGGGGATATTCCAGAAGGTTCGAGTTAAAGCTTTCCTCGTCCAATGATTCGTGGGTAATAACGCCGTCCACCAAACGGTAAACCGCATCAATGACGACCGTAGCCGCCAATTCCCCGCTAGACATAACGTAATCGCCAATGGAGATTTCGTCGTCAACGTAGTAATCAATTATCCGCTGGTCAATACCTTCGTAGCGCCCGCAGATAAAGACGATTTCTTCCTTTTTACTCAGTTCCTGGGCTTTTTTCTGGGTAAAAGGCCTTCCGCCAGGTGTTAGGTACACCGTATGCTTCTTGTAGGCCTCCACACTGTCCAAAGCCCTTCCAAGAGGTTCAGGTAGCAAAAGCTGCCCGGCACCCCCGCCGTAGGTCGCGTCGTCACAAGTTTTGTGTCTATCAAAGGCAAAATCCCTGATATTCACCAAATCGTAGGCAATAATCCCCTTCTGAACCGCCTTCGCCATGATCGAATTTTCAAAAAATGCGCGCGGAATCTCAGGGAACAAGGTCAGCACAGTAAATTTCACAGGAGTTACTCCAGGATCCAGAGGTGCATCAACTGCATCTTCTTGCCATCAACGTCAACAGTCCCAATAAATTCATTCTTAAAGGGAACATACACCGTCCGCATTTTACCGCTTTTGGTGCGCTTAACGTCATCAGAAAGAAACTTACAGTTCTCGGACAGCAAAATCTCAACGAGATAACCCGATCCGCCTTCCATTACGTTTGTGACTGTTCCAACAACATCTTCTTCCGAAGCTGCAGCCGGTGCGGCATCAACCGCCGTGTCCTTATACCATACCGAACAACCCTTTAGGTCTTCGACATACCACTCATCCTTCTGCAGAGGATGCGCTTTTTCGCGGGGAACTACGATTTCCCACCCGTTGTACTTTGCAGCTTCCTCGGGTGAATTGATTCCCGCCAATTTCATATACAGCGTCGCGGAAGCCTCTTCGGTTGATTCAACCTTAAAAAGCTTTGTTTCCTTTCCGTCTGTAAGAGACACTTCTTCCATATCCGCAAAATGCGAATACTCGCCGGAAGCGCTTTCCACTCTAAATTCGCCCGTAAGACCATGAGACCTTCGGACAAAACCTACCACAAACTGCTCTACCATCAGCTTATACCTGCACCCGACCGAATGTCAGTCAAGGATTTCCAAGCTGTAACGAACGCCGTCTTTGTTTGAACAGGCGCTTAGAACTGTGCGCAGAGCCTTTGCAATGCGGCCGTATTTGCCGATAACCTTGCCAATATCGCCCTGAGCAACGCTTAGCTGAAGAACAGGTCCGCGTTCGCCCTCGGTTTCCGTTACAGAGACTGAAGAGGGATCATCGACCAATTGTTTTGCTATAAATTCAATCAGGTCTTTTTCCATTCAATAGCTCCTCGTAAACTTATTTGGCGATTTTCTGTCCGGTTACTGAAAGTCCGTGCAAGTTGAAGATTTTCTTTACTGTGTCTGTAGGCTGTGCACCAACAGAAAGCCAGTACTTTGCGCGGTCTTCATTGAACAAAGACTGCTTTCCCTCTGCAGCGATCGGATGGTATTCACCAATTTCTTCAATTGTCTTACCATCGCGGGGCTTGCGGGCATCCATAACTACGATACGGTAGTCAGGGCGCTTCTTTGTACCAAACTTCTTAAGTCTGATTTTAACCACTTGTTTCCTCCGTGGGTCTGTTAAACCCTGTAATCTTTGCCTGCACAGTTTTACCCATGCATAGCATGAACACTTATATTATTGAAAAATAAAGATTTAGTCAATCGGATAAGCACGAATTTGTAGCCCAGAAAGCCCAGTTTTTTCATGCCAAAGCCTTCTAAAAGTAATCTTCTGGACGAACCTTTTATACGCTCTACCATTTCATTTTTTGGCTAATTCGACAGAACATGCCACTGCGCCACCCGCTTTCCAGGGCTCCGCTCCCGCTCCGGCCCGCCTCCGGCGGTCTGGCTACGCCACCCTTCCAATCGGGCGTAGGCTGGTTTAAAGCCCACCTTTTCATCCTCCGCAACAGCCGTTAACACCTATAAACAAATATTATTTGAAAGACTGAACATTACTTCTAAGCGCAAGAACTGAATTCCTAAAAGATAGAAATGGCAGTTAAAAATTGGCATCGATAAATTTATAGAAGAAAAACAAATTATTTTGTCAGATTTGCATTAGTGGCAACAATTCACATTCCTAACGCATTTGCTTAGACTGAAATCGAAAGGTTTTATCGAGAGTGGCCGCTATGTAATTCTAACCGCGTCAACGGTCAGATTAGTTTCTCTCTGCTGCCACCCCAATATTTTGGCAGTCTTGAGTCAGCTAAAGGGCTCAAAACCGCCTCAAAAGAAAATCATTTTATAATGGCTTGAGTAAACTTTTCATTATATTCAATATTCGGGTTCTCAGTTTTTACACAATCGTCCAGTGCTGTAAAAATACTTTTATGCCATTTATTATTATAGCTCTTAAATGTTACAGATTTTCCATCAACTGAATAAGCAGCACATTCCACCTTATCTTTTGTTGAAAAATAATCCCTCAAAACATCAAACTGTTTCTTTGTAAGCTGCATTGAATAACTGCCAGCATAATCGGTAAAAACACTTCTACCCTCAATATATGTGTGATCTTCTTTACCAGGATTAACAATTGGAGATATTTCCAAGCGTTCACCATCACTAAGGAAAACAAACTTTTTGTAAGTTTTATCTGCCCCTGTGCTTAACAAAGCACCTTCTGACCCCACATATTTTATTTCTATAATATGGAGAACAAATATTATCTTCATTTATAATAAGATATGGATAAATCTCCAAATAATCTACCGTTAATCCACCACGACTTAAAGAGAAACATCCGCCTTTTGTGTATTCATAGGTTTTTCCACCGGTAAACTTATCTGTAAATGTTCTAACATCATCTCTTGAAGTCTTTGAAGTCTCTGTAAAAGCTGAAGACCCATAAGTTGGAGGTGTTGAAAGGCAACTAAAAGATACCATACAACAAATTGTAAGTAACAAAATAAAAATCGTTTTCATAAAATCATTCCTCATTTTTCCTATTTTTACGGATAAAATAATGGAGCAATATTATACTTTTACTCCATATAATAAAGAATAACTCCAAATCTACTCCAAGTCAATAGAAATTTTACATATAATTCTCCATTAAAATGAGTACATGGATTCGTTTTTTGATGATTTTAGAATGAATATAAAATACTATCGTGACTTGCGCGGATTAAACCAGTCAGAGCTTGCAATTCAAGCAGACAGTTCCAACGGCATGATTGGAAACATTGAATCAGGAAAAGCATATCCTTCTTTTAAAAATGTTCTTGCCATTGCAAGGGCTTTAAAAGTTCATCCAGCAGATTTGTTTTTACGGGATGCATCAAAATCAAAAGAAGAAATTCGTACAGTTCTAAAAGAAAAAATCGAAAAAGAAATAAATAATATTATAGATGAACATTTATAAATCATTAATTTTTCATCTTCTTCAACAAGTCTGCAATAAAATAGAAGTCTCTTCCTTGAACAGAAAATTTTGCTATAACATTCTGTATGTTTTTACATCCGTAGGTTAGCTCCGTTCTCTTTTATAGCTTACAAAATAATCTTTTGCTTTTAATTCTTCAAAATCCCAGGAATTTTTCCACTCTGTCGTTATTCCCTTCTTATTAAATTTTATCTCTTTTGGTATATCAAATTTAGCATCAGTCACAAGCCATAAAACAATCAAAAATTCATCTTTTGAATACTTATCAAAAAAGTCACCTTTAACAAGCAATTCAGTATGGTAAGAATAATGATTGGCATTTTCCCCATATCCATTTTCTTCTAAAACTGAACTAAAAAATAGCAGGTTTTCACCTACCTTATTTATAGAGAAATCATAATCATACACACTGTCCCTGTCTCCAGTTCTCCAATGCGGAAAAATTATTGGGAACCTCATTACCCTACTCCATAGCATCTGCTTTCTCCTGGTTTTCTAATTTTCGCAAAACCAATGCTCTCTGCGGCCGGAAAACTTAATCAGAAAATCAACTTCAGCAAGGCAAGTGTCAGAGTATTTTTCTCCTTTGTAAAATGATTTTACAATAACTTGTGAAGAAGTCCATTCTGATTCCTGATAAGAAAGACTGTCATCCTTGCAGGAGAAGCTGTCGCCATTTTCTGATTCTATTTCGCGGATCCTGTTGTTTGACCTGTAAAGGCGCTCACTGCTTGCGTAGCCGTTTATGACTCTTAGTTTCTTGCAGGGAAGCGGCTCTTTGTTAGGCTGCGTAATTTTTACTGTCAAAAGATTGTCTTCGGTGTCTTCAACAAAGGCTGTCCTTTCGTCACCGTCAAATGCGTTCTGCAATGTGTACACAAAAGGCCTTTCCTTATCGATGAGCGGAAAGCTTGCCTCCATGCGGATTGCCTGACTTGTCTTTTCAAAATCCATGCTTTTGGGAAAGTTTGTCATAAAGTCATCGTCAAAATAAAGCCAGGCCCCTTCGCTTTTTTTGGTAACTTCACGCCTTTTTTCCCTAAAAAAATCAAGTTCGGAATTAATAGTTTTTGTTAGCAGCAAAGCACGGATATTTTTGTTTTTTGAGATTACGGAAAAATTTTTGTAGGTATGCCGCTCCACATTTGCATCCATACCCCCATCGCCATAGTACTCATAGACAGGATAAGATCCAAGGCATTTTGTAGAGCTTCCGTTTTTTATAAATACAAATTGATAGAGGCCGTCAAGATAAAAAACTTGGTCATCAACATATCCGCCTTCTGCCCATGAGCCGAACCGTCCGTCATAATCATAGCGCAGCATCCTGTAAATTGTTCCGTTTTCATAAGGCTCTTTGTATATTTTGTAAAACACGAGGTTAAGAGGATCCAGACCTCCGTGAATCGTATAATAACCGTTTTCGCTGTTGTAATATTCTATTAACGGTTCAAGTTCACCCCTCAATCTTTCTATTTCAGATTCACCCTTCACCTCTTTTATCTGCTCATAATGATTTCCAAAAACCACCTGCCTAAAATCATAGGCAAACAAGGCCTGAGCAAATCCGTTCAACAAAACAAAAATACATATTATCTTTCTCATATTTTATTATCCTAAAATTGGAAATCCCAGTTCCAAATATACATGCTCTAAATCTTTTATAAAGTTTGGAAGAAAGGTTTGGTCAACTTCAAAACTTAGCCTGCAAGTTTCTTTATAAACATTATGATTATATACTTCGCAAACAATCCTTATATGCCCCAAATCATCTGCAAGTATTTTTATTAAATCATTCTCAAAGGGCGGAGACAATTCTACAGATTTTCTTTCGTTTCTATATATTTCTTTTAGTCCACCAAGAAAATTTTTAAATAAAACCGTATCCGAATAGAATTCAAAGTTTTTTATTTCAAAAAAATGACTATGTGCATTTATAGAAAATTTGACAGATGAATTATCAAGATAGCGTACAAAAGAATAGAGAGACAACCAATTTTCTGATGTTGAAATTTTCACTTCCTTATCTGACGACTTCATTTTTTTAACCTCCCAAAGCCAATAAAAAATGAGCAAGTCTGCTTCTTTGTTCAAACACTAAAGCTCAATTTTTATAACACTTTGAAATTCTTCCCCTTCTTTCCCCTCAATGGCAAAACCACCTTCAATATCAAACTCATACTTTCTTTTCCCAACCTTTCTAACTTTTCTGATTTGTATCCATCCAGCATAAATCTTTTTATCTGCTAATTCTTTTACACAATCAATTGTTTTTATTTCTTTGCCATCAGAATAGTTATAAAATTCTATTTTCCTCATAACGGAATCTGGATTGATTAAAACATTATCTTCCACATCTTCAAATGGGTAGTAAGATGTTACTACTCTTACAATTGAAAGGTTTTTATAACTTCTGTATTCAAATCTTGTTCCCCCGCCAGAAGTCCCCCAAACTTTTATCAAATAATCTTTTGTCCATTTCACATCTTGACATGCCCAGCCTGGCTCACATTCAGCTATTATTTTATTTGTTTCTAAATCATATAGAGTCATAAGAAATGCCTTAGCCTTATTGGGCCTATGATAAACGAGCATTTTTTTATTGTCCGGAGAAATGTAAAAATCTTGAATCAATTCCCAGTTTTTAAAATTTGTAATCCGATTATTGTTTTCGTCATAAATCTGCTTAGAGTATGATTTTCCATCAATTCTATATTTTGATTCTTGCGAAAAAATTAAAGAGTTTATAATTAATAATAAGAATATTAAAATTGCTTTTTTCATTTCTTCACTTAATAATATAATTTTCTTTTTCATTAAACACTCCTAGTCCTAAAGTTCAATCATTTTTTTAGCTTTCGATTTTTACCCATACAACATCTTTGTTTAACTTTTTAATCCTTAAAAATAAATCTTGCAGATGCTGATTATGTATTAGCTGAGGAAACGGAACAACTATCTCTTTTGTATTTTCTTCTTTTGTTTTTATTTGCACGGTATAACGATCATGTCCTACTCCATGAACTGCTTTACCATCAATAAAGTCACGCTTAATTTTTACAATATCAATAAAATCTATACTTTCTATGCCACCAAAGCTTCGAATTACAAGATGAGTATCATCATAAAAAATACATTCATAGAATTCATTGATTATTGCAAATAAAAATAGAAAAATAAAAACGATAGGAATTATTGAGTACCATCCATTAAGATGCTCCAAGTATATAACAGCTAAGCCAACCAACGCCACAATAAGAGACAATGAGTTTACAACTATACGTGCAATATTTTCTTTTTCTATTCCAATCTTTTCCATTATTTCTCTCCCTTCTATTAGCACACCGTTAACAACTACTTAAACCACAGGCAGCTTGACTACCTGCCAGATTCAAAGATTTGTCATGTGGTTATTCCACATTTCTCCATAACCTCTTCATAAGTAGGTTCATTTTCTCTAATTTCTATTATACATCCTTCTTGGCCTTCTTCATAGTTTTCATTTGGACAAACCGAAACTTGAAATTTACCTTCTGGTTTATTTATTTTGTAATAAACATGAAATCTGATTACGTCGAATTTATGATATTTGTCTGCTCGTTGAAATGCAAAAAAATCTTTCTTGGCAAGTTCTGAAAGTTTGCTTTCGTCATATCCCGGATTCATTTTTAAATCGTCAAATGAAAATATTAAATATTTATCTTTTTCATTTTCGTTAATTTTATTTTCTTCTACTTCAAACAAGACTTTTTTAGAATAATTGCAACAGACTATTCTTCCTATACTTATAAAGTCTTTTTTTATTGCTTCTCCAGAAAAAACAATCTTTAAACCATTCAGTTCTTTTCCTTGATTTAATATTTCAATGGGAAAGCTATCAAGATTATATTCGCTTACTAACATATCAGTGCAAGCACAATACTGAATTTTAGGAGGCAATCTTTTTTCTTTTTCAAGATTAAATATTAAAACTTCTTCTTCGGGTATTTTTTGCTGAATATCCTTAAATATTTTTGAACATTTTTCTTCAATATTATTTGAACATTTTATGTCTATTGAATTTTCAGGAACTGTATCCAGATATTTTTCCATTGCTTCATAAAAAGTATTGGTATAGTTATTTAAAAGTTTACCTAAGAAAGTTAGCATTTTAATTAAGTCATTTTCATCAAAAAAACTCCAGCTGTCATAAAATGCATATTTCATTTTATTTTCTAGCCGATTAAAAGTGAGCCAATATGATTGGTCATCTTTTAAGTATGTATAATAATTTACAAAAATAGTTTTTTCTGACGCAGCTAAATTAAACTGACTTTTTTGAAGTATGATTTTTTCCAGATACCTTCCATTTATTCTTGTGAAATTTAAATTTGTTTTCTTAAACCCCAAATTTTTCATTATTGGGGTGATTATTTCTTTTATATGTAATTTAAAATTAAATATATCATCCATTTTTTACTTCCTGCGCTACTGCATGGGCACACACATAACAATGAACGGGGTTAGAATATGTTATTTACCCCAACCTGCAAGTAATTCATTTGCTAAATCTTTAACCATATTTTCTTTACTATTCTTATATTTTTCAATATATTTTCTTGCCTTTTCACCTTTAATTTTTGATAGAGCGATTAAATAAGGCCGGGCGTTATAATCACTATGGGCACTTTCTTCTTCGCAAGCTTTAATTATTGCATCTACGGAAGATTCATCTTTTAAATTTGCCAGCCCCATAGAAGCATCAGCCTTTGCAAAAAAATCAGATTTAGGATTTTCTAAAATTTCCAGAAATATTTTTTTATGCTTTTGTTTTGGAAAAGTCGATAGATATTTACGAGAGCTACTTTGCCAATCCCGACTCTTATCAGTCTGATATATTTTTTCATATATATCCTGAAGTGAGTCTATATTATTTTCTATCAATACACCAGTAATTGAAACAACTCTTTGTTCTGGATTTTTTAGCATCTCTATCAGTTTATTTAAAACTTCATCAGGTTGCTTTCCTTTTAAAGTATCCACAGTCCAGTACCTGACAGAAGAATCTTTGCTGTCTAAATAAGTAAAAATTATATCCATTGATTTCTGGTCATTTCTACCTTTCAATACACTAATTAGATATTTTTGAATTTGTATGTGTTTTGTCGTCTTTAATGCTTTCTGAACATCTTTTAATAATTCATCCGAAAATAAAAGAGGTTGTTCATTTACGCTAAAAAAATAATTTTCAGGAATCTCTCTTGTGGAAACTAAGTGTAACCAAACTTTTATATTTTCTATATTTTTTGATTCATAATATCCGTCTAATAGCTCCTCGGAAACAGGGCCTTTGTTATCCAATAACTGGTTTACAAAATCAACATCTTCTTTTGTCGGGCTGTTAGCCAAAGCCTGAATTGCAATACTCCGAGTCTGTGGATTATCTAGCAATGGAATAAAATCATCTTTGAGATTGCCAATTCTAAGTTCTTTTATAGAATAAATTGCATACCCCTTTATACTATAATCCCAGTTCTTGACTGCATCTCGTAATAATTTTTCGGTTTTCTTATTTTTACCAGTAATCGAAAGAATTTGTGCGGCGAGGATTTTTGCTCTTACATTTTCACTGTTAATTCTATCGTAAGCGGTTTTTTGTAATGATTCCTTATCCAATTGAATAAACAAAGGAAGCATATGAGCGTCACCAAAGTCTTCGTATTCTACCAAAAAATCAAATAGAGCAGTTGTTTGTTTGCTTTTTAACAGCATCAAAGTCATACCAGCCCAAATAACATTGCCCTCGGACTTTTCGGTTTTAAGTCTTTCTAAAAGTTTTTTTTCAAATTTTTTATCACCGGCTCCTGAAATAACCAGATAAGACAGTAAGCGTTGATTGTCATTTTTTGAGTTGAATAAAATATTAATATTATTTTTGTAACTGGCAGTTTCTTTAAATTTTGACAGTGGATATTCAACAATTTGTTCATCATTTTCCATAAGCTCCATCATGTCATAGTAAGGTTCCAGGAAAACTGAATATGTCTGATACATGTTATTTAAATCTGTTTCAGTAAACTCAGTTTTAGTTGCATTGATAAAATCTTTTTCAAAATCTTCAATATTTTGCCCAAATAGAGCAATTGAAAAGAATGTTGTTAGTATCATTGATAAAATAATTTTTTTCATTTTTCCTTCCTAAAAAAGCAGGCCAGTGGCCTGTCGCCATAACAATGAGTTAAACCGCAAAAACGGTTTTGCCCAACGGGCAAAATTGGCGCAAAAGTTGCGGTGGCATAAAGCCACGAAGGGCAACTTTTGTGACAAAGTTTTCATCGGTTTTGAAAACCATGTTATGTGCTATTCTTTATTTTAATTTACTGCATAATGATTTGCATACTGCGAAAGCACTTCATTCATCATAGTCTGATATTTTGTATGATTTTTTTCTGCCTCTTCCTTGAAAAATTTAATGCAGTCTGAGTCAATTGAAATTGTTATTTTTTCTTTGTTGTTTTTTCTGACGAGTTCTGCCGGAGATGGAAGAAAATCTTCAACGATTACAGCCGAATCCAAGGCTTCCATTACGGACTGTTCTGGATTATCATAAATGTTCTTCATAACGTTTCTTTCCTTGACGCCAGTATCCTGCGCCGAAAATTCTGATGTTCTGACCGCGCATTGTAAAGCGCACTGTCAGAATTCCTTCATCTGTTTTTCCAATGCAAAAATATCACTTTTCTGAAACGGAATGTTTCACATCCTCCAAAATCATACGGTTTTCATCGAAAAATGCATCCTGTGCTTTTTCAAAAGAAACCATATGCTTTTTTATGTTTTCAGAGTTTTTCTTTTCATCCCATTCAAATGTCATATACATATAAAATATACATACTTTTTTTATGGATTTGTCAAGAGAGAAAAGTTATAAACGTATTCTTAGTCATCGCCCTAAAGTTTAATTATTTTTTCGCCGAGCTTGACTCGGTGAAAAATATTCCTCTTTCCAAAATTTTAGATCACAGAAAAGAGCGTATTGTTATACTAAGGTCTGGGATATAAATATACATGGTCATCTCCGCGTCTTATTTTTGCACCGTGACCATGAAGTTCATAATCATATCCTTCATCATAAACTTCGCCTCTAATTGTTACATGTAGTTCTTTAAGAGTGTCGTCGTCATTATCAGGTAAAGAACCGTTTTGTTCATAGTATTTTTCAACATAGGCTTGTGCCTGAAGGAGCTGCTTCTTTGTTTTCTCTGTTTTCATGGAATCAATTGTCATTCCGATTATTAAGGCAATTAAAGCCGGTAACAAGTATAAGGCAAAAATTTCCAGTGAGTGTTTCCTTATAGATTTTGTGAGATAATATACAGATACTATTGAAGAAAAAATAAATATCGGCGGATACAAGATAACTCCCAAAGGCATAAATCTTCCTCCGACAAACGAGACTATTACAAAAAAGAAATTCAAAACAAATAATAATATTTTGGGACTGCTATCTTCGCCCCTATCGTTTTCTAGAAAAACCACAGGTCTTTTCATTTAAATTTTCCATCCTTTAGCGCCCCAGTGCGAGCGTCCGTATAACAACTGCTTAAACCGCAAACCGGCTTGACCGTTTTGTCGGCTTTGAAGCTTTGTTATGTGATTATAATTCAATTTTTTCTACTTTTATATTCTCAGCATTTTTTGCAGATTTATAATTATTAATTATTGTTCTATAAGTTCCTAGGAATGCAAACAATATACCAAGTCCAATATCTGGAAGCAAAGATTTTACAAATTCTAAATCACTAAATATAACTGGTGTAAGAATTATAAAACCTAACAAATCCATATTTTCAAATTCTTTCATAAATTGAATGAACAAAACTGCATACTGAGCAAACAAGAATGCAATAACTATTGCTATTACATTCAATATTATACCTTTGCGTGAAAGCTTTCCTTTTGCAATTCCGTACCCTTTAAATGCACAATAAGATATTGCAAGTCCAGCTATTGAAGCAAAAAATCCAAGAGCACCGATTATTATCCATATTGCGGAGCCTATTAATGCTCCGATTAAACTTGCAAGAAAACCCTTTATATAATTATTTTTTGCTAACTTATCTTTTTCAAATTGATCGATTACATTTGTACCACAACTTTCGCACAATAGTGAATACACATTCCCATTTGAATAAAATGAAAGGTTCTCTGTATTATCACAATTGGAGCAAATACATTTTCCGTCGATTTCCCTAAACTTATTTACAATACCATTCAAAAAAATATCAACAGTTTCTTTTTCATCTTCAATGTAAACAACACGTACAAGATTTTTGTCTATATTATATTCTGAAATTTGTTTACTTTCCTCAAGTTTATCAAAAAATTCGAATAATTTACTTTTATTATTATTCGGTGCAAAATTAAAAGAAACAATTAATTCATTTTCTGAATCTTGTTTGTCTTCTATTGAAAAAAAATAATCTTCGATTTTTCCAATTCTATCGATACCTATTTTCTTAAAATTTAATTCGCCTAATTTTTCAACATTGTTTTCTGTCATTTTTTTACTCCAAACGCGCCCCAGTGTGGGCGTCCACATAACAAATATTCTCCATATCCGCCATAAAAGCTTTTACAGTGAATACCTTATGCTTATAATAATATCAAACTTTTGAAAATTTTCCAAGGTTGCTTTTGCGGGATAAGTTGCGAGTTTTCAAAATTTACCGCACCAGCCTACGCCGCCATGGAGCCCCGGCAGTACCGCACGGAGGGCGGTATGAGCGTTAGCGAAGGGCGGAACGGCGGTGACGAAAGAAAACTTTCGGTCGGGTTAGAGTAAAAATAATATGGTAGAGCGGGGAAAAGTACCGTCCAGAAAATTCAAAAAAATTAAAAAGAGTTACAGATCCTGAATCAAGTTCAGGATGACAGTTACAACTTTAGGATGGCGGTTGCTTGTTCGGGATGCGGGCGAGAGGGAATTAGTCTGCAATGTAGGCTGCCATGAATGCACCGTCGGCGGCTTCCATGAGCATTGCCTCGCAGGTAAGGTCGCCGTATGCGCAGTAGGGAAAAAGGGAACCGTCAGCGGCTGTTAGGGGAATAAAAAGTTCAACGGGGTCTTGCAAGAGAATGCTCTGCTCGTCAATAAAATGCAGGTAAACTTTTTCTAGGTCTACTTTGCTGGACGGGATTCTAAAGAGGGGTGTGTAGATTGCGTGGGAAGAAGGCGTTACCGTAAAGATGTGGCTTTTTGTGCCGCACATGGCTATCATCATGAAGGAACGGTCGGTTTTGTTTTCGACGTCGAAGTGGAGCTCCTCCCCCAGGCGAAGCTCCATCCAGGTCTTTGAGTCAAAGCGGCTTCTTAGCATGCCGTCCGGGGATGCCTTGTTTACGATGAACAAAAAGACGGCTGCGGCAAGGGCAAAGACAAGCAGAGGCATGCATATAAAAAACAGTAATTTTTTTAGCTGTTTTCCTTCATCCATTTTTCTATGCCACGCTTAACGTCGTCGTCTATGTCGTGCTCGATTTTGCACGCATTCTCTTCGGCCTGTTCTTCGCTAACACCGGTTATCTTCTGGAGGAATCTCGTAAGCAGCACATGCCGGGCATAGATTTCGTCAGCAAGTTTCTTTCCCTCTTCCGTAAGTTCCAGGGAACCTATCTTGCCTACAAAGACGTAGCCCTTTTCTTCCAGAATGCTCATTGCCCGGCTTACGCTGGGTTTTGACACATTCAGTCTGCGGGCAACGTCTACAGAGCGGGCAATTCCGTTCTCTTCTTTTAGGCACAAGATTGCCTCGAGGTAGTCCTCTCCTGATTCGTGTATATCGTTCATCTACGCCTCCGCGTCAGTCTCCCAAATTCATCACCTGGGCAAAGATTGGCTTTCCGCCGGGTACCATCGGAAGTACGGGTTCGTCTATTCCGACTTTTGCATCTATAACTGCGGCCTCTCCGGAGTCAAGTGCTTCCTTGAAGACCTTTTCAAATTCAACTTCCGTGTTTGCCTTGTAGCCCTTGATTCCGTATGCGGCGGCAAGTGAAACCCAGTCCGGGCCAAAGTCCAAGGTGGTTGCGGAATAGCGCTTTCCGTAGAAGACGCGCTGCCAAAGGCGGACGTTGCCAAGGGTTCCGTTGTTTACCACGACGATTACGATTGGAAGCTTGTAGTGGCCGATTGTGGCAAGTTCGTTGCAGTTCATGCGGAATGAACCGTCGCCTGCTATGTGGATTACGCGTCTCTTTGGGTTTGCAAACTGTGCTCCGATTGCGGCTCCAGTTCCAAAGCCCATTGTTCCAAGTCCGCCGGATGTGATGAAGGTGCGCGGCTTTTCAAATGGATAGTGCTGGGCTACCCAAAGCTGGTGCTCACCAACTTCTGTTGTAACAAAGGCATCGTCTCCTGCAATTTTGTGGACACATTCGCAAAGGAATTTTGGATTGATTGAGTCTGCGGGATGCTCATCGTACATTGCAGGATATACTTTCTTCCATTCTTCTATCTGACTCTTCCACTCTGCATGGTCATTTTTCTGGATGAGGGGAAGAAGTCTTTCCAAGATTGCCCCTACGTCTCCAACAAGACTTCCTGCTACAGGTATGTTCTTGTTGATTTCTGCAGGGTCTACGTCTATCTGGAATACGCGGCTGTTTTCTGCAAAACGCTTTGCGTCGGAAATTACACGGTCGCTGAACCTGGCTCCAAGTGCAAGGACAAGGTCGCTTTCTGTTACGGCCATGTTGCTGGCTTTTGTTCCGTGCATACCAACCATGCCAAGGTTAAGGGCACTTGATGAAGGGAATGCTGAGCGTGCCATCATGCTTTCGCTAACAGGAATGTCTGCTTTTACGGCAAGTTCCTTAAGCTTTTCTGCTGCCTCGCTTATGATGATTCCGCCACCGGCATAGATTACAGGGCGCTTGGCAGAGTTGATTATCTCTGCGGCCTTTGCAATTTCTTCGTCTGTGGGGACTGCCGCATTGAACACACGGCGGAGGTTGTCCTTGTCTTTTGAAAGTTCAAGCTTTGCGTCCGAAAGATTCTTGAGAGGCTCAAATTCCGTCTGGTTTGCGGTGACTTCTTTTGGAATGTCTATGAGGACAGGCCCCGGTCTTCCGCTTTTTGCTATGATGAAGGCTTCGCGGATTGTGGCGGCAAGGTCTTCTACCTTATGCACCATGAAGTTGTGCTTTGTGATAGGCATGGTGATGCCGGTGATGTCTATTTCCTGGAATGAATCGCGGCCTAAAAGCGGTGTTGGAACGTTGCATGTGATTGCTACGATTGGGGATGAGTCCATGTAGGCGGTGGCAATGCCTGTTACAAGGTTTGTTGCTCCCGGGCCGGATGTTGCCATACAGACGCCGACCTTTCCAGTTGAACGCGCATATCCGTCTGCTGCGTGGGATGCGCCCTGCTCGTGGGCTGTAAGAATGTGGTGAATCCTGTCCTGATTCTTGTAGAGTTCATCATAAATATTAAGGATGGCTCCTCCGGGATAACCGAAAACCGTATCAACGCCCTGCTCAACAAGACATTCAACAACTATCTGGGAACCGTTAAGTAACATATCAACCTCTTAGAAAAAACTTTATTTTCTATTATACAGTTTTAAGGAAAGATGTTCAACTGCAAGGCGGGGGAAGAAAAAAGATGCAGGAGTCTTTTAGCGGTACAGCATTTTTTTTAAGAAAATTTCCGTAATTGCGTCAGAAATGGATCTTTTAAAGCATATATATTTATAGAAGAAAAGTGATGAAGTAGACAGGATGGACAGATGGAAAAGAAAACACGGCTAAGGCCTACACCGACGGCACTGCTAAATCCACGCTGCGACGCTTCCTTTAAGGCCATGTTCACACAGGAAACAAAGGAATCCCATGCGGCACTTCAAGATTTTATTTCTACACTTCTTGGAAGGCAGGTCAAGGAAGTTCAACTTGTTCCCAACGAACCTCCAGTGGACATGATTGGCGAGATGCAGATGAGCTTTGACGTAAGCGTGCTATTCGATGACGATGAAAGGGCAGACCTTGAGATGCAGGCCCGGCAGCAGGAATATGACTATGCCGTACGCGCAGAAACCCAGGCGGCAAGACTGCTGAATTTGAGCGCACGCAAAGGCAAGAACTGGAAAGTGGCAAAAGTCTACCAAATTTCCGTGCTTGACTTCCACTTTGACAAAGATGACAAATCTGCCCTTGAGTGGTATACTATGAGAAAGGCCAGCGGAGAAAAGCTTGGCGAAAGGCTCAATGTTATATTTTTTGACTTGCTCAAGATAAAGAAACTCTTGGGTACACCGCCAGAAAAACTTACGAAACTGGAGAAATGGGGACTGTTTCTTTCTTATGCAGAAGACGAAACCAAGAAAGACTATCTTGAAAGCCTTATACTCTCCGAGGAAGGGATTATGAATGCAAAAAGCGCTCTTTGCAAAGTAAGCCAAGACGACATAAACTGGGCAATAGAGAATTCTATTTTTAAAGCCCGGATGGACTACAACACAGGCCTCTTTAACGCAGAGCAGAGGGGGCTAAGGCAAGGGGAACACAAGGCACAGATAGAGACGGCCAAGCGCATGCTGGAAGCAAAGATATGCAGTCTGGAGCAGGTTGCAGACATGACGAACCTTTCAATAGAGGAAGTTAAAGGTTTGCAGAAACAAGGCTAAGCAAAAGCCGCACGCACCAGCCTACGCCCG
>Ga0247608_10000673_pt1 | contig 53208 bp, 56 predicted proteins | sample 176DNAGHGlowgp2_FD_193490 | JGI IMG/M metagenome (GOLD analysis project Ga0247608, IMG submission 193490) | Sheep rumen microbial communities from Palmerston North, Manawatu-Wanganui, New Zealand - 1766 DNA GHGlow gp2 | ecosystem: Host-associated > Mammals > Digestive system > Stomach > Rumen ... | reverse complement strand
GCCGCTACCATAAAAGGCCCGTTGGTCAACCGGCTAAGACGTCGCCCTTTCACGGCGGAGTAACGAGTTCAACTCTCGTACGGGTCACCAATGGTACCATAGCCAAGTGGTAAGGCATGGGTCTGCAAAACCCTGATCCCCAGTTCAAATCTGGGTGGTACCTCCAAAGCGTCGCTTTTCTTACAAAGCGACGCTTTTTTTACACAAATAATCAGAGTAGAATATTCGGGATAAGATCAATAGGATTAACCCGGAAGATGAGGTTTACATGAGAGACGATATTAAAGAATTACTTAAAAGATATGATGAGATCGGTGCTTTGATCCTTGAGCAGAAGTTAGACGAGTTCGGCGACCAGTTGGACCAGAAGCCTGAAGGCGTCGACGATGCGACTTACGAAGAATATATCCAGCGTCTGGCAAAAGAAGAGACAGACATGGCTACGGCCAAGCTCGAGAATGAGCCTGATGAGAAACTGGGCGGAAAGTCGATGAGAGATCTCTTCGACGAGCTTAGCTTTGAAGAGAAGACTGAAGCACTGGAATATGCTGCGCTTAATCTCGACAGAGGCGCGCCACAGTCCCTTGTTGCAAGCATCGCAACAGAGCCTGCCGACATGGTAAGGGATTACTGCGGAAAGATAATCGGCGAATGCGCATGGACAGAAGAGGAACTGACAGATGAGAACGTTCTTTTCGAGATGCAGTTCCAGAAGGCGATAGCATGCTTTGACGTTCTTACGGTAATGAAGGAACCCTGCTTCATCCAGGCAGTTTTAGACCGTTATTTGAGCTACGGCAAGACACGTGAATTTGTTGCTGAGTCAATTGCAGGATATGTCGAAGCATTCCCTGAAGTATCAGAGCCGTTCCTCATCAGCATACTCGAGAGCAATGTCGAAGACGGCTTGGAAGGTCCCTATGAAGACGTTGTCATAATGCTCACCGAGATCGGCAAAGAGCATAAGACAGAAGAGATCTACCAGACCTTAAGACACGCATTCAGATACATGACAAATAAGATCTATGCGGTCATCTGTCTCGCTGATTACGGTGATGACAGGGCTGTGGCAATGTTTAAGAATTACATCAACAGAAACCAGAAGACTATCGAGAGAGACTTGTTCTACGAAATGATGTCAGCGATCCAGCATCTGGGCGGCGACATCTCGGATATCCAGGATCCGTTCGGCGATTTTCAGAAGAAACAGGGCAAGAATTAAATGAAGACAAAATATAGAAGATCAGATAAGCTCGAGAGTCTCTTGGGCATATTAAGAGACTTCTCGGATAGTGACAAGATAATGTTCGGCCAGCAGAACTGCGGCCACATAGGTGTGTCCATAAATGCAACGGACGGCACGGAATCTGACTGCAAGAACCTTACGGGCAGCCATCCGGCGGTTGCAGGCATCGATACGCTCAGCTTTTTAGGTTACGAAGGCAAGATGACAGACCTCGTTACGGTCGTTAAGAACTTAAGGCGCCAGGGCCTCATCATCACATTGTCTTCGCATATGCCGAACTTTACCTTGGGCGGCGATGAGTTCTACGATTACTCACCTAATTACACCGATGGTGACTGCGGCAGAAGGATAATGCCCGGCGGAGACCTTAATGCCAAGTACAGAAGATTCCTCGACATGATCGCCGAGTTCGCTTCACTGTGCATAGACGTCGAAGGCGAGAAGATCCCCATGATCTTCCGTCCCTTCCATGAGTGCAACGGCGACTGGTTCTGGTGGGGCAAGAGCTTCATGACAGATGAAGAGTTTATTGACCTGTTCAGGTATACTGTCGATTATCTCCTCGGCGAGAAGGGCGTCGACAACCTGGCAGTCTGCTATTCGCCCAACGGCTTCATCAGCAGTGAAGATGAGTATCTGGCAAGATATCCCGGCGACGAATATATTGACATCATGGGCCTCGACATCTATAACGACAAGCCTCACAAGGGCGACGGATTCTTCCATAAGCTGTCCTCATCTATTGATGTGGTCTACAAGATCTCACAAGAGAGAGGCAAGATCATTGCGCTCACAGAGATCGGCTACCGCTCCCTTGAGACCGAGAACGGATATTTCGAGGGCCTGGCGCCAATGGATAATACTATCCCGGACTGGTTTACGGAACTCCTTGATGCCGTTACCTCCACAGAGGGCGGAAGGCGCCTTTCATATATGCTTACATGGGCGAACTTCTCGGATACCCAGTTCTGGATCCCGTTCGTCACGGAAGACTTCAGACACGAGATGGCAGACGACTTTATAAAGTTTGCCGGAGATGACAGGATAAAGATGGCTCCGGTGTTTGATTTCAACTTATAGGTCTGATAAGATTTCTTTGTTTTAAGACCTTTGCGGGTTTAACTCAGTTGGTAGAGTGTCAGCTTCCCAAGCTGAATGTCGCGAGTTCGAGCCTCGTAACCCGCTCCAGGATAAAAGATCCCTTTCCTGCGTAACGGCCGGAGAGGGATCTTTCTTTTTCCTCGTTCAGGCAGAAGTTTTATATTTTCGCGAGCAAGAAAATAAGACCCTGAAACTGGTATTAAAGCGGATAAAAAAACAGTAAAATGAATCCATAACCAAATCCAAGGAGGATAAATTTATGCAGAAGTATGTTTGCACATTATGCGGATACGAATATGACCCCGAGATCGGTGATCCCGACAGCGGAATTGCACCCGGCACAGCGTTCGAGGATATCCCTGAGGATTGGGTATGCCCTGTTTGCGGTGTAGGCAAGGAGAATTTCCAGCCCGCATAATCGATCAAGAACATCTGCGGGTCCGTGTAAGGCTTAAGATAAGAAGCTGCAGCGCGGACCCGCTTAATTTTGGAAGCAGGACAAGCCATGGCAGAGCAGACTAAAACGATCAGCAGAGAAAAAACGATAGTAAGGACGGGGATCATAGGGATAATAGCAAATATCCTGCTTGCATCCTTCAAAGCCCTTATCGGCGTTGCCGTTCATTCGACGGCGATGGTACTTGATGCCGTCAACAACTTCAGTGACGTCTTATCTTCCGTGGTAGCGATAATAGGCACCAAGATAGCTTCAAAGAAGCCGGATTATAAGCATCCTTTGGGACACGGCCGTGTCGAATATCTGGCTCAGATGATCATTGCGGCATTGATCCTTTATGCAGGTATTACTGCTCTCTGGGAATCTGTCCAGAAGATAATCCATCCTGTTGAAGCAGAACACAGTGCACTCTCGCTTACGGTCATCTCTGTTGCGATAGCGGTTAAGATCTTTCTCGGAGTATTTGTTAAGGGGCAGGGAAAGAAAGTCAAATCGGATCTTCTTATCTCATCCGGAACGGATGCTCTTTTCGATGCAATACTTTCCGCGGCAGTCCTCATATCCGCGGTAATCCTTTTGATATTCAAGTTCAATATCGAGGCTTATGTCAGTGTCATCATCTCATTGTTTATCCTTAAAGCCGGCTTCGAGATCATAAAGGAAGCCGTCGATGACATGGTCGGACACAGGGTTGAAGCCGAATACACGAAGAAGGTAAAAGAGAGCGTGCTGTCCTTTGACGAAGTATACGGAGCTTACGATCTTGTCCTTCACAATTACGGTCCTGACAAATATCTCGGCTCGCTTCATATAGAAGTCGATGACACTATGACCGCCGATAAGATCGATGCGCTTACAAGATGCATCACTGCCAAGGTCTATCAGGATACCGGGATCTTTATCACAGCGATAGGTCTTTATTACAGGAACTCCTCTAACGAGAAGCTTATGCATATGAGAGATGAGATCGAGAAGCTTGTCGTAGATCATAAGCACATCAAGCAGATCCACGGCTTCTATGTCGATGAGGAGAATAAAAGGATCACGTTCGACGTCGTCGTTGATTTCGATGAGAAAGACAGGGCAGGACTTGTAGCTCATATCACTGATGATGTTAAGAATGCACTTCCTGAATATGAGATCGTTGTCGCGCTCGACAGCGATATAAGCGACCAGTAAAAGGCAGATCCTCTTCCGGACACCCATAAGCTTTATGCAAATTAAGGCTTTTCCCGTGCAAATAGTACGATTGCTTGATTATGCCAAGTCGTATGATATTATCTTTTTGTTTAATAAATAAGAAACAGCATTCAGCAGGAGATAATCGGAACTTTGGATACTTCAGTGAAATTAAAGAAGAATAATGGTCTGCTTAAATGCACCATTATCGGTTTTATTACCGCTTGTCTTACTTTCTGTATCTTTGTCATCAGGAACGGCGGGATCCTTACGATCTGTGATGACTTTAATTCACAGCAGCTGACTTTTGCCCAGGCTGCGTGGAATGCCGTTCATTACGGCAACGGCGGCGAGTGGACCTGGAATCTCGATCTCGGTTCATCAGTGTTGAACGGATTTGCTTTCTATAATCTGGGAAGCCCGTTCTTTTGGATATTCTTAGCTCTCCCCAAAGGAACTTTCCCTTATCTGGTAGCTCCTTTATATATCCTGAAATACACCGTTGCGACTTTAACAGCATATATTTATCTGCGTCTGTTCACTAAGAAAGAAGAGGGGAAGAAGGATAACTTCGCCATCATAGGTGCGCTCCTTTATGCATTCTCCGGTTTCCAGGCAGTGAACCTCATGTTCTTCCACTTCCACGATGTAGTTGCATTTTTCCCGCTTCTGCTCTGGGGTGTCGAGACGATTGACGACAAAAAGAAGAGACCGCTCTTTATCCTCGCGATCTTCATCAACTGCACCGTCAATTACTTCTTCTTTATCCAGGAAGTAATCTTCATGGTGATCTATTTCCTTTTCAGATACTGGAAAGAGCCCGTAAAGGAAACGTTGAAGAAAATGCTGAGCTGCATCATCTGCGGTGTCCTCGGTGTCGGCATGGCTGCAGCCATCTTTGTCCCGAGCGCCCTTTACATCAAGGGCAATTCCAGAAGTGAGATGGCGCTATACTTAAAGAATTTCGTATTTGATTCAAAGTCCCTTCTGCACCTTATCAAGGGCACGCTCCTTCCGGGTGATGTTATGCCCGCCAACAGTGCGGTCATCTTCCAGAACTGGGATTCGCCGTCATGCTACCTTCCTTTGTTCGGCATCTCTCTTGTTATCGCATTTATCGGCAAGGACAGAAGCTGGCTCCAGAAGCTCCTGTTATTCCTCTTTGCCGTATCCATATTCCCGTTCATGACATCAGGCTTCCTGCTCTTTACGGCCGTGTACCAGCGCTGGTGGTACATGTTCGTGCTCGTAATGGCTCTTGCTACGGTGAAGGTCCTGGAAGAACCAAAGGAATACTTCGTGTCCAAAGGCCTGATGCTCTACGTGCTTGCCACGACTGTATTCTTCCTTGCGATCAAGTATGTGGACTGGAGCGCCAACAAAGAGCAGATCGTATTTTATGAAGACAGGTTCACTTATTTCTATATCATCGCGGTTGCAGGACCGGTGATCCTTGATATCCTTCACAGGACAGGAAAACTCAAGTACAGCGTTGTGCTCGTAATGACGATGGCCTTCTGCGCCTTCACGACGGGCCTTACGCTCTACTATTACAAGGACGATGATACATCCGAATACATCTCGAAATACGAAGCCTCCATTAATCTCAAGACATTGAATGACCAATACAGATACCATACGAGAGATAATGTCTTCGCATTGGTCGGAGGCGGAAGCAGTATAGGGTGCTTTAGTTCGACCATCGAAAACTCCGCGCATGAGTTTAATATGCTCCTTGAGGTTGACACCAACAATTCCAGCCAGGGCAGGATCAATGTTCCGGGTCTGGGTCAGCTTTTGGGCGGCAGATACATGGTAACCGGTGATGCCGGTGCTGAGAACATCGTTGATACCGTAAACTACAAGAACAAGACTTTGTATGTGACTGAGCAGGAGGCATTCCCGATAGGCTTTGCCATGGACAAGTATATGTATGCAAATGAACTTGCAAAGCTTCCGTTTGAGAAGCGCGGCATCGCACTGATGAATGCTGCAGTCATCATGCCCGGCGAAGAAGCAAACGTGACATCCTGCATGACCCATATCGATACCGGCAGCATCGACTATAACATCCCTGTAGATGATATGGCCAGGACCGCACAGCAGACCGCAGTCAGCGATTTCTCCAGAGATTATCACGGCTTTAAGTGTACAACGGATTACGGCAAAGAGACGATGATCTATTTCTCCGTTCCGAACGACAAGGGCTGGACGGTAACCATTGACGGACAAAAGACCCCCGTTATCGATTCCTGCGGAATGATGCTACTTAAGGTCCCTTCAGGACATCACGCCGTTGAATTTACATACCATACTGTCGGATTCAAGGCAGGTGCCGCTCTTGCCATAGTCTCCTGGGCAGCCTTTGCAGGTCTTTGTATTTACCTGAAGGTAAATGACAAAAAGTCCGGAAAGGGGGCAAAAGCATGAGCAGTAAGCTTTTCGCGAAAAAGAACATAAAGAACCTTGTGATTGCCCTTGAGATCGTCTTCCTGGCAGCACTTGCTGCGCTGGCCGTCATTACTTACAGGAACAGCAGACCGGTCGCTTTCAAAACTTCCGGGATGAAGGTCGTCTCCCAAGATCAGGGCGTAGATTTTAAGATCGACAGCATCGAGAGATCGACCGACGGCGGCAAAGACTATATAACCGTCAAGGGCTGGGTGCTGGAAAGAGGCGTCGAGTCCAAGGCGTCTGATCCGTTAAAGGTCGTTCTCATGGATATCAATACCGGAAGATGCTACAGCATTCCGACGGTCAGAATGTCCAAGAAGAGCCTTACCAGGCAGTATTATGACGGAGTCACATATGACGATTCCTGCTTTGAGGCTAAGATCGGCCTTTGCAAAGAGATCAATGACTCAAGCGAATACCAGGTTCTCATCTATCTGAAGAATTCAGAGGGTAAGAAACTGGTAGATACCCAGACGGGAGTGTTCAGCTGGATCGGTTCACAAAGCTGAAAAAGCGGCACTTTTTAAACCGGATTATTATATTGAAAAAAACTTGTTGACAAAAACAAGGCTCGACCATATAATAATCAGGCACGCGGGATTAACTCAGTGGTAGAGTGTCACCTTGCCAAGGTGAAAGTCGCGAGTCCGAGTCTCGTATCCCGCTCCACCAAAAGCCTTGATTTTTCAAGGCTTTTTCTTTTTTACACATTACAAGTCACCAAAAAGTCACCTTAAGGTCACCACGAACTCTCTATATGTGTTGGAATTGTGGCAACTTTGCCACAGCCCTCGAAAAAATCATTGAAAGATTTTTTTTGTGTGATATCATTAAGATGTACAAATATGTACGGAATATTAAGCAGTCCTTTCGGGCTGCTTTTTTATTGAAAGGAGAAATGAACATGAACGCGAACAACATTTTCATTATCAACGGAAACCTTACTAAAGCACCGATCCTCAGACAGACGGAGAACGGCAAGAATTTCTGTTATCTTAACGTTGCAGTTGATAACGGTTTTGGTAAAGATTCAAAGCCGGACTATATTACTGTAACCGTTTGGGGTAAGACCGCAGAAAACGCTGCTCAGTATCTTGTAAAAGGACAGAATGTTAGCATTTGCGGTTCTTTAAGTTCTTATTTTGACAAGGAAAAAAAGCTTCATCACAATCTTACGGCTTCAGACGTACAGTTTGGAAGAAAGCCACAGCTCTCAAAAGATAAGGAGCAATCCATCGACAATGACAAGAAGGACGAGACCATAGAAGAACCGGCGACAGAGCCTGAAATGATCGCGCCCCCTGAGAGCTTCTTTGCTGAAGAACCCGAAGAAGAACCCGATATCTAAATCCGTTCCACAATCCTTCCCATCATAAAGAAAACCGGCAGTCGTTCACTCCCTCAGACGCTGCCGGTTTCCTCTTTCGCATTTTAGAAAGGAGTTTACCTATGACACTCACGCAAGAAGCTATAAAGGCCCTTGTAGGCGGTAAGAGGGCTATCGGAATGAACGGTAAAGAAATAGAAGATTATTTCAAGGATTGTTTTAATGCAGGATTAATGAATATAGACCTTTATACAATGGCAATCGCTGAGATCTACAGTAGCGAAACAAAGCCAAAAAAAGAAAGGAAAAAGAAATGAACCAATTTGTGAGATTTTCGGTCCTTGGAGCAGATATTGTAAAAGGGCTGCTGGTGGAAAGAGGTTATCAACAGAATACAGAAGATAAGTCTTGGGAGATAACCGTTCCCGAAGAAAATATGAAAAATGAAGCAGAGTGGCTTTTAAGTCGCTGTTTGGAATATAAGGTATCAGTTGTTGAACGGATATGAGGTGTAGTTATGATAAATCAGATTTCACTCTTTGATATACTTCCCCAAGAAGAGGTTGAATATCCTGATTGGCACGATATGTCGGAAGAACAGATAGCTAGGTTCATTGGAGAACAACTAGGCCTTATGTTTACTCCCAACAACAAATATCGTGATGCTAAAGGATATTTGGCTTATAGAGATAAGACCGGCGAATTTGAAATCGGCATCGGTCATTATGCGGTCGATCTGGACAAAGACGGTCAGCCTTTTGTAAGAAAAGGACAAGCTTTTATAAGCGCGCATTATTGGAACAAGAAACTGCTGGGAGGCAGCGGTGGTCCTTGTGACTCATTAGAAGAAGCGGTAAATCATCTGCGAGCAGCAGAAAAACAAGCTGAAAAAGATCTTGCATACAGAGAAGAACTAAAAGTTCAAACAAAACTGGCCGAAGAACCTGAAGAAGACTGTGAAGAAGATATGGTGATATGAAATGTCAACAGAGACTACGACACAACACAATTCAGAGAAAGATAATTTTGATTATCAGCTGCTGGCCAGACTAAAAACTGATTGTGAATATTATCTCAGCACTCGTGAAAATAAACTTTGGGCCGGCAGCCCGGAAGAACAGATAGCTAAGATGCGCGAGATATATAGCGCTCTTGAACAAAAGCCTGAATGGATCTCGCCTGAAGACATTGACGAATATGAAAGTCGTTTCATTGAGCTTAATAAATCGATTTCAGAAAGCGCTGCAGATGTCGATTTTGATGCTGATAACGATATAGACATATAGGAGATAGCTATGGAATAGTATGAAGAATTGGGGTATGCAGACGAGTTGGATGCGAGACTTGCAAACAGAACCCCTTGCGAACCTGATCCGGACTTAACGAATGAACCGACAGCGGATGACATAGACGTTTAGCAATAACAAATAAATCAGCATATCAAAACAGTCCTTCGGGGCTGTTTTTTTATGAATAAAAACAAGCCGGAGCGAACACGGCAAAAACAAAGAAAGAAGGTAAATGAACATGACAAACTTCGAAAGATTTCAGAAAGACCTGATGGAACGCGTGAGCAAAGAACTCCGCGAGAGAGGAATTGAAGATGTTTCTCTTAAACTCGGTACTATCAATTCACCTGACGGTATGACAGATAGGCTTATGGTTACCGTCGGCGAGTCTAAGATGTCAATGGCGTTTAGACTTAAGGAAGTCTACTCAGATTTCGAACATGGCGATGATATGAACGCGATAGTCAATCGTGTTTGCAACACCATCAAGGACAACATTCCGGTCGCAACTTCTAAAGGAAATACGGTTAAGGATTTTGTAACCGATTACAATCAAGTTAAAGATTATCTTTATCTCCGTCTGATTCCGGGTAACTCCCCGGCTTTGAAAGATGCTCCCCACAAGCTTATAGGGGATATGGCTGAAGTTGTTTCCGTTCAGATTCCGGCTATGTCAGATGCTAACGGCAAGAGTGTAGTTATGATTTCCAATCCACTTATGGATTTGTACGGTGTTGACCAAGAACAGCTCTTTTCCGATGCAGAAATGGCTTGCACAAAGAAAGATCCTCTTAAGCTTGTACCTCTCGGAGACATGATAAGACATCTTATCGATTTAGAGGAGCTTCCGGATCCGGCTGATGTTGGAATAACGACCTACATCGCAAGCAACACGAGTGGCTTTCAGGGTGCCGGCGTTGTTGTTTATCCGGACTTCTTTGAAAAGGCCGTTGCTGAACTTGGCGGAAGCTTCTGGGTGCTTCCTTCCTCTGTTCACGAGTTTATTCTTATTAAGGATGACGGAAGACAGACGGCTAAAGAACTCAATAAGATGATCGAGAATGTCAACGAGACAGTTCTTGAACCTAGGGATTTCCTTTCTAACCAGTGCTATTACTACGATGCTATCGAGAAGGTATTTGTCTACGGACTTGATCATGAGAAGGGCGTTACCAAGAGTCTTATCGTTCCTGAGATTAAGACAGAAGATGTAGATGTCGATGCCGAACCCGATGTTGACGAAGGCATGGATATCTGACCAAGGTAACCGGGGGCTGTGTATCTTCACAGTCCCTTTTTAATAAACAATCTCGAAAGGAGAAGAAATATGGAAAAGGTTGATTTTGTAACAACAGTAAACGGCCAGCAGATTGTTATTGAGAATATAACGAAGGCTGACGAGCAGAAAGAAGCTGAAATGCTTAAGGGCTATGTTGATGCTGTTTCCAAAGCGAACAACGGCAACAGCTAAATCAAACAGTGAAGGAGAATGAACATGTTAAGTTACAACGAGTTCAAAAAGCACATCAAAGAAACGATCAAGGATCATCTGACCGAGGAATACAGAGATTATGCTATGGAGTTCCAGCACATAGTCAACAGTCGCAGTTCGTATGAAGCTCTTATGATCAAGTCTGTTGTCAAAAGCGATGGTCCTTCCATTACACCGGCACTCAACATAAGCGAGGCTTTTAAGAACTATCAGAATGGTATGGACCTCGAAGAGATTGTTGAACAGCTGGCTGATATTAGAATGAAGGCCACGCTTAATACCGGTATCAACCCGACAGATGTGTTGAATTATGATAAGGTTAAGAATATTATTATTCCTCGCCTTATTAATACTACTAGGAATCTTGACTATCTTGAAAATGTTCCTCATACAGAAAACGAGGATCTTTCAGTCGTTTATGCCATTAAGTTTAATGACAATGCTCAGGCAGTTGTCTCCAATGACCTTATGGAAAAGTGGAACGTGGACTGTGGAACACTTCATGCTGTGGCAATGAAAAACTTAGAAACCGAACCGTATTTCTTTAATCACATCATGGAAATGCTTATGTCCGGACCATTTGCCAAATCGTTGGATCTTGATGAAGTAGATCCGCACGATTATGAAAACATGGCGCCTTTCTTTACTCTTTCAACAAAGAATATGACCAAAGGCGCAGTAATGTCGATAAATCCGGTGGTTATGGATAAGATTTCTGAGAAGTTTGGCGATGTTTATGTTCTGCCTTCGTCTGTTCATGAGGTCTTGATCGTTCCCAAGGCAGCAATTAGCGCTGATGTACAGCAGCTTTTAAATATGGTTAAGAGCGTAAATGAAAGCGAGGTTGCCCCGGAAGAACAGCTTTCTGACAATGTTTATGAATATGATGCAAATGAACATTCTCTTAAGCTTGCGGAAGGCGTTGAGATCGACGTTGATGAAGGTATTGATTTATAACAAGCGATATGCCGCCCTTACGTTGTTGTGAGGGCGGTATTAACCGCAATTGCACAAAGAAAAGCCCGCAAACCAATTGCGAGCTTTCCCGAAAGTTGAATGAACATAACTTTCATGAACCTAGCTAAAAAGCTAAGGCGAACAGTTATATTATACAACTTTCGAATAATAACGGAATCGTAGGGAGAATAGTTATGGCAGAAATATATAAAGGCTACGCGATTGAATATATTGATTATCGTGGTGATTATCGCATTTTTGATCCTTCCGTTCATTCCGGGACTTTTAATTATGCTGCATCCGTTGAAGAAGCGAGACAAGTGATCGATGATTTTTATCCCGATAAGGCTTCAGAAGAAATATCTGAAGACGAAGAACTGGAGATATAGGGAGCTGTAATTATGAGATTTAAGATATATGAAATTGAACATAGTAAGGATAAAGACCGCGTGTCTTATATGCCTTTGAAATCAATAGAGAAGGTCGAGCCTTCTATCTATAAAAAGACTTTCGATGCAGAAGCTGATAATATTCGTGATCCTGAAGATGTGTTTGATCTATTTAATTATAGGGAAGGACATCCGTTACATAATGGTCACTCTCTTTCCGTTTCTGATATTGTAGTAACATCATCAGGCGCATATTTTTGTGATACTTTCGGTTTTAAGAAAATTGATTTTGACGAATCGAAAGTTGACACCTCGGATCTCGTCAGGATCCTCTATGTGCAGCCGCACAAAGCTCCGTATGTTGCTGAAATACCAAACACTCTGGAATCCTTTCAACGTGCCGTAGAGGGCTATATAGAGCAAATTAGAAACAATGACTCAACGGCAATTCTTTTTGACGATAGCGCAAAACTTCGACATAAAGAAGGAAACCGATACCTAGCCGATGGCAGCATAGTTGCCGGGAATATTATAGTAGTCGGGATTGAGGATGAAGAGTGGAGATCTCTTACTGATGAAGAAATAAAAAGATATAACGACCAATATGCCGCCGTCCCTGAAATATTACAAGAAGAATCCGAAAAAGATGTTGGAACTACAATGTATTTATAATCGGAAAAATCTCTAGTTATCTGCGGAAAAATCTCTAGTCATCTGCGGAAAAATCTCTAGTCATCTGCGGAAAAATCTCTAGTCATCTGCGGAAAAATCTCTAGTTATCTGAACCCTGAAACGCAATAAAATAGCGTCTTTTAAGAGTTCTAAACAAGTATGGAACAAGTATAAACAAGTAGAAGAATATAATAGTCCGCTTCCGGACTATTTTTTTATGGAATTTTATTTATGGTTCATAAAGGAAACGAAATAATAGAAATAAGAGATTATCTTTTAGACCAGCTGAAAGATCTGTCTCTTCAGGAATGGAGATTGCTCGGTTATTATCTCGAAAAGATAAATCCGAGAGACATCAATACTAGATATGTCAGGATTGACCTTGACGACTATCTAGAAATTATGGGATTAGGAGAAGACGCTAATATTCCATATCTCAAAGCAAGCACAAAAAAGCTACTGCTAAAAGTAATCGACGGTAAGGATCCTCAGAAAAAGAATGTGGTCTATAGCCAAACAACTCTCTTTCAACGATGCAGATTGTTGAGCGATGAAAAAGGTAAATACTATTTTGAGCTGAACGCAGCCGACGATTCCCTTCCTCTGTTGTTCGATTTTAAGGATCATTACATTAAAGCAAGAGGAATGAATATCTTTGAGCTTGATTCTCCAAATCAGATACTGATGTATTTTTACTTATGTAAGCAAAATGGTCTTGGAAGAAAGACTTTTGAGGTTCCGGTTGACGAGCTGCGCGATTGGTTAGGTATAAAGCCTGATGAATATCAGAGATTCGGAAACTTTAAAGATTATGTTCTTAGTGTTTGTGAAAAGGCACTCAAAGAACATTCCGAACTTTACTTTACTTATGAAAAGGGAAAGCTGGGCGCTCACGGTAAATGTGAAACGCTCAAGATTCATATAAAGGAGAATAAGAAGATTTCCAAGCAAACAGAATCGGTTCAATTGCCTGATGAATCCGAAAATAAAGAAAACGAGGAGATCAGGAAGGTAACGGAGCTTTGTGAGAAATGCTTTAACAAGAAAATAAATCCGATTGAGTTTGACTGGCTCCGCTCATGGATCAAAGACTACGGTATGACTGAAGAATTGGTCAAACGGGCTATTAAAGACAATTCCTTCAGAAATTATCTGACGATGAAGAATATAGATGACACTCTTATGAAGTGGCATGAAAACGGAGTAAAAACTTTAGAAGATGCAGAAGCTTTCTGCAAAAAAGAATATGAAGCGAATAAGCTTAAAGCAGCCCGAAAAACAGTAACCGGATCGGCATGGCCTACCGGAGCTGAAGCCGGGATTCTATGGCCTGAAGAGTCATCTGAAAAAGAAACAAAAAACGAGGAAATTCCTGAAGATATCTTAGATATGTTCGCAGATGACGAAGAACCGGATGAAAGTCCGGATATCTGATTTAGAAAGGAGAATAACAATGGCAAATGTAGATCCTTTACTTGAAAAGTTGTGTAAGGAAAACGGATTAACACCTGAAGACTTTCCAACCCAGCAAGAATTTTTCGAGATGGGTGTTCCTGACGAAGAAGGAGAATAACAATGAATCGTGCTGATGCTACTGAACAGGTAAAAAGACTCTTACCTAATTATTTGGAAGCGCAAGGCATAGATATAAGAAAAAACTTTCATTGTCTTTCAGGCGAACACGATGACAATAAACCGTCAATGGGATATAGGGCTGACGGAAACAGCGGATTTCCATATGTTCACTGTTTTTCGTGTGGCGCTACCTATGATACAGTCTCTCTTATTGCTAAAGAGTACGGTCTGACGGCATATAGCCGTGAGAACTTTGAAAAAGCATATGAAGTTTTTGGATTGGATGTTGAAGGTGTCGAACATAGAAACGGTCCGATAATCCCGATTAACCGAGTACTTCAGGAGAGACAAATATCCAATCCGATAGAAGTCGGAACTAACGATTTCACCGAAGAAATTGAGATAGCTCACAGAGCTATGTTAGATAACCGCGAAGCTCGTCAGCATTTTGCAGCACGACACTATTCTGCGGATGTGGTCAGAACATATAAGCTAGGCTATATCGAAAAAGGACACAACGAGCTGCTGAAAAGTCTGCCGGACCATTTCTGTAAGTCGAAAAAAGCATCTTTATATCAGTATGTCTACCCAATCATAGACGAAGACGGCAGAGCAACATACTTTATGACTGAGATCAACGATAGAACCCAGTGCGATGACTATAATCCGAAATACAGAAAGATAAATAATCTGCCGGCTCCTTTATTCAACGAGCGCTATCTGAAAAAGAATACACCGCCGGTTATCTTTGTTACAGAAGGAATTCCTGATGCCTTGTCTGTTGAGACAGTAAATTGTAAAGCAATAGCTTTAACCGGAGTTGGATATAACCGACTTGTTGAGTTGTTGAAGCTCCACAAGCCTAATACAACTCTTGTTCTGGCCTTGGATAACGACAAGGCTGGTAAAGCCATGACCGAAAAGCTTGCCGGAGAACTCGACAAGTTAGGTACAAGCTTTGTTATCGGCGGACCGACATTTAAGAAAGACTATAACGAAGAACTTATATCTGATGTAAGGCTGTTTGCGGAATCCATAAGAAAGACTCAGATAAAAGCTCTTGCAAAAAAAAAGATAGAAACGGTTAGAAAGGAGAATGAGATAATGGCAAAGAATATATCTTTCCGTCAGATAAAAAGTGGTGAACCGGAACCTGAAGCTCTCGAAAAGAAGCCCCATTTTAAAGACAAGACCAAGCAGATGCTTGTTGATATGTATCTTGCCTCACTAAAAAGGGATGAAATACCTTGGCAGCGTGGTTGGGACAGACTTGGCGCTCAGAAGAACATGGAATCCGGGAGAAAATACAGAGGTAAAAATGCTTTACTGCTTACTTTTGTTAGTGAAGCTAGAGGTTATAACGATAACCGCTGGATGACCTTTAACGAGATTACCAAGTTCCGCGAAAAGAATGGAATTACCGGAGAATATTTTACCGAAAACGCAAAAGGGCAGAGCGTTCCCATAACTTTCTATGGTGCCAAATTCTATGATGAAGAGACCAAGAAATATGGAAAAGGCATGACCTTTGAAAAGGCAAGGGAACTGATCGCAGCCGGAGAAGAAAAGCGAGAGAATATGCGAATCGCTGTTCTCGGCACATATAATCTTTTCAACTGTTCTTTGGTAAATGGGGTTGAGCCGCCGTTGCAAATGCAGCGCCCGCCTTTAGAGCATGCTGAATGCATCACGGCGATAATTAATGCTTTGGGTGTCACCTATAAAGAAGAAGGTCAAAAGGCATATTACAGACCTTCAACAGATGAGGTTGTATTACCGCCCAGCGGAATGTTTAGAAGCAAACAAGCTTATTATGCAACCCAGCTTCATGAGTTAAGTCATTCTACCGGGCATCCGTCAAGGCTCAACAGAGAACTTAAGACATTGTTCGGATCAGAAGCATATGCATTGGAAGAACTCAATGCGGAAATAGCCAGTTCTTTTTTATGTGCTGATCTTGGATTAGAAGAGGTCGTTCACGAGTTTGAGGAAACCCCGGGAGCATCGCTTAATCACGCTGCATATGTTCAGAATTGGATCCAAGTCCTTGAAAATAACCCTGAAAAGCTCTTTGATGCAATAGCGACAGCTCAGGATATAGAAAATTATATCCTTAAGGAAGCAAATATTGATTTGGATAAGCTAAACGAACCTGATAAGGCAGCGGATATAGTCGAAGATGAAAAAGAGGAAGACGAGGATATAGCTTTATGAGTGTTCCGATCAATGTCAAGATAAATGACAAGAACAAGCTTCTTGTTCCGGACAAATTCATTCAACCGGTCATAAATTGTCTGCTGATCGAGCTGTTCTGCAAGCAAGCTTCTGAGATTGAATTGGTAAGAAGTGAGAAGATGATCTTATTCTTCTTGTTCAAAGAGATTCCGTTCCAATGTGTGGCTATTCCAAAAGAAAAGCTGCCAGAGTTCAAAGAAGCTGCCAAACAGTTCAACATTGCATACCACACGACACCGGACATTGAATCGAAAGAACTTCAAATCTTATTTTTTCGTGAAAGCGATAGTGTTTCGGTTAATGAAATCATAAGGAACAACAACATCGAGGTTGTTGAAGAATTAGGCCTGGTCAAGCCTGAAGATACTGAAATAGCCCAATATGAAAAAGCGGCTATGCATTATCTGACCGGTGATGCGCTTATGGATTTTCATATGCTCTATGTAAATTACCTAAGTGACGGTGGCACCCCGGAAGAGTGTGAGAACTATATGAAGGCGATCTCTTCGGGACCGCTCTTTGAAACTCTTATGCAAAGCAGCAAAATTAAAGGAATCCAATTTAACGGCTTTAAGATTAATGCTGATGACTCAGAACTACGGGAGCTGGATCCTGACTCGAACATGAAGGGCGGTCACGGAACTACAAATTATTCTGAGCGCGCAAAACAAATTAAGCTGCAAGCAACTAACGGTCCCATTAGATAAGAATGAACATGACAAAAGGAGAATAAGAAAATGGCAGATGAAACAACCGCAATGGTACAGATGATTTCATTGACAATGAACGGTACAGAAAAAGTCATTCGTGGAGGAGCTGCAATCGTTAAGGTAATGGCGAAAATCCTATGGGCGATCTTTCTTAAGGTTAAGCAGAGAACTGACCTTCTTCCCGGAGAACGTACAATGATGCGCTTTGCACTTGACGGCAAGACACTTCAGTGTCTTACGATGAATAAAGAACAGTTCGAACTCTTTAAGAATAATGCAAAGCAGTATAACATTCAGTACCATCACGTTAATAACAAAAGAGGTAAAGGAGAAGATCTGGTTACTGTGTTCATTCCTGAAGGCGATGCACATAAGTTTAACAGACTTGTCAATGACCTTAAGTTAAATTCAGTTCAGAATGTAGGAACTGTTCAGGCTGAATCTGTTCATCCTATGAAAAAGCCTGATATGGGAACAGTTCTTGCGGAAAACGTTGATAAGGAAGGTGTGCTTAATTGCACCGAGCTGAGAAACAACTTGATAAAGGGTGGTATGGATCCTGACGAAGCAGACTTGTTTGTCGGAGATTTTTTAGCAAGTCCTGAATTCTCCGCAGCTGTTGATAATGGAAAAATTACCAACCTCATTATGCCGCCTATTGAAGTATCAAAGGATATGATAAAAGAAACGGTGCCAATGGAAACACCGGCAACAGAAATATCTGACAAAATTACTTCTTTTAGTGCAGAAGGTATATCTAGTCGCGACTGGTTAAAAGACAGACCGTTGCTGGTTGATAAACGAAGCACACTTGCCAAAAGCCTTAGTGAGCCTATTAATGAAGAAGCGGATGGATTTAAATTGGCTGAGATCAGTAGGTTGGATCGTTGTATCGAACTAGGCGACAAAGGAGAACTTACTGCAATCGAAGCTGAACCGGAACTTGCTAACACTTTTGAACGCACAGTAAAGCCCGTCATAGTTGACACTGCTCCCCAAATAACCCCGGCAATAGGTGGCGCTGGAACCAAAAATTTCGCTGAAATTGTTGAAGCGCCGACTAAACTCGGAGACGTCCTTCCCGGCGGTCCTGATATCGGTCCCAACATTACTCTGCCGTCACCAAATGTATAAGTAAGGAGAGCACATCATAACAAGAATTTAATAATACCCCGGCCAACAACCGGGGTTTAATTATTTAAAAAAAGGAGTAAAGAAAATGAAGTTATTCAGAAAAGTAGCGGCTGTTCTTATGGCTGTAACATTAATGGGAACTTGTTTCGTAGGATGCAAAAGACAAGAAGCTCCGGAACCAGATCCGGTTCTGACGGATTCTCAGTTTAAAGAGTTAGCAAGTAAGACCGGAGCTGATTACTTTGAGGCATTCAGAGTAAGAAATGCTACCAACATGGCTACCTTGTCGTATGAAGAGTTAAGAACCAAGTTCATTGACGACATTGAGACATATTACGAGTATGTTCAGAACAGTATCTGGATTGAAGAGTTCTACAACATGTATCTTCACGATATTCAAGTTGTTGAAAGCACATTTAACCGCATCGATGAAACGCACGGTGAGATCAACTATAAGATAATCATTGCCAATTACAACTCTGATCAAAATGGTGCCTTGGTCAGTTACGATGTTACACTACAGTTTATTGCGAACGGCAAAACAGAAACTGTTTATGTCATCAATCCTGAACTGGGTATTCAGCTCTATGAGGATATGGTTGACGATTACGCACGATATTTGTTGGATAAGAATTATTCAAAGCTGGCAGAAACCCCGCCTGAACCAACTCCGAGTCCAACACCGGTTCCGCCGCCGCCGACTGAAACACAAACCCAAGAAACAACTCAACCAGCGGATAATCCCGCCTGATTTTGGACTGATCGCGCCCATCGGGTTATCCCGGTGGGTGTTATTGAGCTTAAGAACTGGTTAGGCGATATAATCTTGACAGTGAACAAGAATGTTCAAAACTCCTTGAAAAAGTGAACAAACGTGTTATAATACAACTAAGAACAGGACACTTTTGTATAAAACTTGGAGAAATGAACATGAAAGAAAATAACGAAGAAAACAAGAGGTTAGATGCATACCAGTACTTGATCAAGAAGGCTGTTGAAAAAAGAGCGGAAAACATTTCTGTATCGGAACTTGCAAACAAGCTGAATATCAAGACTTCTGGTCTTTATAGAATGGAAAGAGGAAATCAGGATATGAAACTTTCTACGATGATCTCATACTTGCAAGCTTTTGGTTACCGATTGGAAATTGTTCCTGACAAGCTTGAAGTAGTACCAAACGGTAGAAAAACCAAGCCGGATTATTCTAGAATGATTGAAGAGCTAAAAGCCCCTTCCGCAAGAAGACAACGACTTAAGCTGCTGAAATACCTTATCAGTCTTGAAGAGGCCTCGCTTACCGACGAAGAATAGTGGCATTGGGAAGGAATAATAAAACATTGGGGGAGCACAACTTATGGGAGTAACTAATGCCTTATTACAGAATAAGCAGAAGTAACGGCACACCGTTTACCAATGAAGAGATATACAGATTTATAGATGAGGGAAGATATATGAAGAGTATCATCAAAAACAATCCGGACAAGAAATATCGTCGCCGTGTGGCCATTGAAAAAACGGCAGCGGCAGCAACTGTTGCAGTTATAGTATCATCTGCCCTTTCGGGTTGTGAGTTTGATTCAGGAACCGGAAACGTTACTCCGCCAATTTCGGGACAGACAGTTGCTACTGAAACGGCAGATCCTACACCAACGATTACCGTTGCTCCAACTGCAACGCCTACACCAGCTGTTGGTGGATCCGGTACGACAAATTACAGTGAGGTGGTTGAAACAACTTCTTCAGAAGATGCGGCAACAGAAAACACACCTATACCTGAGCCGAATGCTACCTCTGACAGCGGAAGCTACGGCGGCAGTTCTGGCGGTAGTGGTGGCGGAACCGGTTCAACAACTGCAACTAACACGCCCAAGCCAACAAACACTCCAAAGCCAACTCCGGATCCTTATAAGGTAGCTTGCATTTGTCCTGATTGTGGGGATGATGTCAGATATCATTCTGCCACAACCAAGCATCACGATGCAGAAACACATGAAGAAAAATACGTGACTTATGATAAAGAGATCAAAACTTTTCAGTACACAATAAACTGGACTGGAAATTTTAAGAACTGGTGTTCTGACAATGGAGTCGATGTGCCGTCAGCACCATCTTCAAAAGGAAAGATAATCTACGATAATAAAGGAAATGTTATTGATTCGTCTGGTGGCGATGCGGCTGTGAATTCTATAACAGAAAAAGCTCACGAATTAGCAGCTGGGCTTGGTTATAACGAGGTCGCATACAGTTATAAAACTAAAGAGGTAGATAAAGAGTATGTAAATCGTGTTGAACACACTAACACGATCGTTGATAAAGACGCTTGGGATGAAAACATCCCGGCCGGCTGGTACTGTGATAGCTGCGATTACTATTCTTCTACCGTGCCGAAGTATTATGACGATCTAGACCTCTAATAAAAATAGGCTGATATAATAGTAGTGGGAAGGAGGAGCGGTTATGTATGACATGCCCGAACTAAAAATTTATTTGACTCACCAAGAAGCCTTAAAGCTTTTGACTGATAAACTTGTACCTGATACGACCGGCCTTACTGATGAAGAAATTGGAAAATTAAACGAAGCCATTAACATAGCCTTAGTTTCTTTGCAAAATGAAAACGAGTGGGATTATATCGGTGGAGTAATTGGAATGCATCTTGGCGGAAAAATAACAAGCGATAAAGCTGTAGATGCCATTAGAGATTCTTTATTCAGAAAGCAAGCCAATCAATCACAATTACATCAAGACTAAAAAGTCAAAAAATATAAACCCCGGCCAATAACCGGGGTTTAGTTATGTAAGGGCAGTCCTTCGGGGCTGCTTTTTTATTGGATAAGAAGATAAATCACGAAAGGAGTGGTTCATATATACAAACACAAAACTCGCAGGCGTCTTTCCTTAAAAATGCCGTTGGAAAGACTGGAGAGAAAATCGGCAAGTCTCGTTCACTTGAATAAGGAAAGGAAGTATTGATGAAGTTAAGAAATCGTATCATTGCGGGACTGATAGCATTTTTGGTTGCGGTCAGCCCGCTACAGACATCATTCGCCGCATTTGCGGACGAACTCAACATTGATTCTGAAACTCAGGTAGAATCTACACAACCTGAAGGTACAACAGAATCTGGTGTACCGACCGGTACGGAAATGGAATCTGAAGACGAGCCTTCGGTTGAGACAACAGAACCATATCAGGAACCGGACTATTCTGAGTTTGCAGATCCTACTGAAACTGTTCAGGTTGAAGAAACAAACGAAACTAATGAATTAAATACAGAGGAAGTGTCTGGCAGCAATATTACAGAAACTTCTGCTGAATCTACTGAGTCTTCTGTAGAGATAGAGACTACTGAAGTCACAGAAACAGAGCCTTCCCAGACAGAGGAAACTTCTACAGAGACAACAGAACCGACAGAGACTTCTGAGTCTGTCCAGGAGACCACGAATAACATCGTTTTTGCCAACAGCGCTGACGAGTATTATAAGCTCGTAGCTGCGCTTCCTGACGGCGACAGAATCGTTGTCGATACTAAGGATGACCTTTCTTATCTCGAAGGTGCAAGCGGTGTTTATTACGAAGGTACTTATATCCTCGTATTTGATACCCGAGACAACTATGACAAGGGTGCCCAGTCTATCTATGATGCAGGTTATGATTACCTGATTGACGGTACACTTTCAGCTTGCGGCGGATTTGAGGGTGTAATCAATTACGGCAGTCTTAATCCCGGGGCCTCTGTTAAGGTTGCGGTTATCGATACCGGTTCCAACCTTGCAAACGAAAAGTATTCCGTTATTGGCAGTGATGTAGCAGACCATAATGGTCATGGTACAGCAATGTGCAACTACATCCTCGACGAGACAAGCAATGCTTATATCGTCTCGATCAAGGCGTTGGGTGACGATGCTACCGGTAATATGTCTGATGTTTATGCAGCAGTTCAGTTGGCAGAAGATCTTCATGTGAATTATATTCTTCTTGCCATGAACATTCGTAATACCGGCAAGTACGACGCTTTTGAATCTCTTATCAAGGGTACAAAGGCAACAGTCGTTGCTTCAGCCGGCAATAATGGAACTGATGCAATCAAATACATTCCTGCAGGCATCCACGGTGTTATCACTGTCGGTGCAGTAGGAAATAATGCTGAAATCAAGTCTTTTTCTAATTACGGTACATGCGTTGAGTACTATGTATACGATGCAGATTCCACGTCTGAAGCTTCTGCGCGTGCACTTGGCAGACTCATTGACGGCAGAAGAGATGATATCGCCGTTGATGCATGGATTTCCGAGAATAGATGGTATTACGCTGGTTCCGAATACTATCTTGAAGCCAATAATACAGTTGATGGAAGAACTTACAATGGCACATTGCACGAGAGCACTAAAACAATAACCGTGCTTAATTCACAAGATATAAATATTGCTGCCAGACCAGGAATGGATGTATATGAGTCCTTCTATTACTATTCCCGTGCTTATGGTCAGTGGGCGCAAGGAAGGAGTATGCCAGGTGGTTGTATCCGTCTTGCTATCGGGGCTTATATATACGGAGCAACCAAGAACTGTGATTACGATGAAGTTGGTAGCCACACCTTTACTGCAAGTACCGGTTTTAGATTTGATTTTACCGGCACAAACTCTTTTATGAGGTCGGGTGGATATTCAAGTGCAAGTGATATAGGTCTTACCGGTCTTAATGCTTCTGATCCGGTAGCAGCTGGTAATGATTTCTATAAATATGTGACCAAATATGCTGAACCGGGCGACATGATCATGTTCGGATATCCGGGAAGCTCAAATGCCTGGAGACACGTAGTTATTTATGATCACGCTGTATCCGCGAGCGATGCTCCTGAAGAAACACAGTATTATTACGGTGGCGTAAAAAGAAACTCCATCGTTGTTTGGGAGGCTACCGAAGGTAATCCTTACGGAACAAGAAGAGTAATCAATGCTCAGGATTTTACCGTTACATCAGGAAATAAAGCGGCTACATCAGCGGTTATTCTCAAAATAGCAGCACCTAAGCCAATTGATGTAACAGTAAAGAAAACATCAACCAACACGGCAATAGTTACAGGTAATGCTTGTTATAGTATTGTCGGAACGACCTATGGTCTGTATAAAGGTGATGGAACCCTTATTCACACATATACTCTTGATGCCAACGGAGAAACAACAGCTTATACTGTTCAGCCTGAAGATGGTACGACACTCTATATTCAGGAGATTACAGCCGGGCCGGGCTACGAACTTGATACAACGAAGCATACCGTCAATCTTAATTCCGCCGTTAATGACTTAGTTACGATTAATGTTCAGGATATCCCTATCGCAGATCCTATTTCTTGGACTGTAAGAAAGGTAGATCCATATAACTGGTCTTTAGCCACTGATAAAACGCTTGCTAGCGCTGTTTTTAGGATCGATTATTATGATAGAACAGATATCAAAACAGAATCTGATCTTACTCTTATTAACAGCGATACGCCTAAAGCAACAGCAAATCTAACAAGCACTCAGGTATCTACAAACAAATATGGCGAAATAACTATAAACATAAATACGCTAGCCTCAGCAGATGCATCCGGGTATTTCAACGGCTTTGTATCGTCTTTACAAGCTTTACCTCTCGGAACATATACAATAACTGAAGTTTCAGCTCCAAATGGATATTTGGTCGCAGATCCGAGCAAACCTTTAGTCTTTTGTATTTACGACAACAACGGAACCCCTGAAGCAATACACATTGGTAGTTCAACAATCTATCATGAGGCTTCTGATACAGAAATCATAATGGATGAATATGCTGTGATGGGATATTTATCAGCATCGAAGTCAGCTTCTGATCCGACAGTGCTTATACCGGGATTACACTCGCTTAATGGCACCCGGTACGGAATCTATTGTAAGGATAATGACAATTTAATATGCGGAATAACTTTCAACAGTTCAGGTGTAATGACGGATGTTACATACATTTCCGGTATTACAGCTCCGAATGTTTTTAATCCGACAAGTCAGGTGTTGACTCTTCCGGTAGGCGACTATTATGCGAAAGAACTTGCAGCCGGCCGCTGGTTCAAACTGGATGATAAAGAATACAACTTTAGCATAACAGTCGGAAATACCACAGATTTAGATCTTTCGGACGAGGCTGTGCCTCCGCCGGAGATCCATACGACAGCAACAGATGCAGATACCGGAACTCACTTCTTATCCTACAAGGAAAGAGTAACGATTAATGATAAGGTCGATTATGAAGGTCTGGTTCCCGGCGAGGAATATACGGCTACCGGAACGTTGTACAACGCGGAAACCGGAGAGGTCTATAAGGACAGTGAAGGCAAGACTTATACAGAATCTGTTAAGTTTACACCGACAAGCTCAAATTCAACGATTGCTGCTAACGGAACAGCTTCAGGAAGTATAGATGTTACTTTCTCGAATGTTCTTGTTCCTTATAGTAAGGTAAGACTCGTTGTGTGCGAAGATCTGTATGAAAATCAGAATAATATTAAGCTTGCCAGCCACGCCGATCTGACAGATGAAAATCAAACAGTCGAAAGAAGGGTTCCGGAAGTTCAGACAACAGCTTGTGATATAGATAATGGAACTTCAACGCTCACTTATAAAGAAAGAGTCTCTATTCGCGATAAGGCTACATATACAAATCTTAATCCCGGAGAAAAGTATTACTTTGTAGGAACGCTTATCGATGTTGCAACCGGACAAGAATATACCGATGCTGAAGGTAATATTTACACGAAGGTTGTAGAGTTTACGGCAGCGTCTTCTGAAGGTGAAGAGATTATAGAGTTTAAGGATGTACTTGTTCCATATACCAAAACAACTATTGTATGTTTTGAGGAACTTTACGAAGAGGAAACAGATATGTGCATCGCAATGCATGCGGATCTGACAGATAAGAATCAGACACTCTACAGACCGTATGCTGGAACAACTGCTACCGTCAATAACGCAAAGGCCGTTTGGCTTGGTACGACAGAAGTTCAGAATATTACGATAGCTGATACGATTTCTTATGAAGGACTGACGGTCGGCACTCTTTATCGCTCAGAAGCAACGCTCTATCTTATTCGTGACGGAGCTGCAACCCAGCTCACTGTCAACGGAGCGCCGATAGTAAGTTTGGTTGAATTTACACCGACAGACACGAATGGTTCAGTAGTTGTAAATATCACATTCTCTACCGAAGGTCTTGCAGAAGGTGATCAGATCGTAGTATTTGAGAAAATCTTTGATGTCGCTACAGAAGCAGAGATTCAGTCTGGCACACAGATAGAAGACCTCTTGATTGCTAAACACGAAGATCAGAACGATAAAGGTCAGACGATAACGGTTCATTTCCGCCCTATGACCGGTGGTATTGTTCCGTCTTATTCAGTTGTCGGTGCTATGCTTGCCATTATTGCATCTGCATTGGCAGGAACATGGTTCGTAATGTCTCGCAAAAAGAGATACGGAGAAGCTTGATCCGTCAGTTTTGAGCTGATCGCACCCATCGGGATTCCCGGTGGGTGTTATTGAGTTCAAAAAATGATATATAATTGAGTAAAACTAACAAGGTAAGGTTCGTCTATGATAATAAATTACGAGTATGATCCTAATATATATCAAAAACTGAAATTGGAAAAAGATAAGAATATCAAAAATGGTTTTTATCATTATATTCAGATTCAGTTTGCTTATAATTCTAATCATATAGAAGGTTCTACTCTAACGCCAGAACAAACGGAGAGCATTTTTGACAAAGGAGAAATTTCAGGAAAAGCTAAAGTGGACGAAGTTCTCGAAACTGCCAATCACTATAAAATGTTCGATTATCTTCTTGATACAATATCTGAACCGTTGACAAATGTACTGATTAAAGAATTACATTTGAGATTGAGAAACGGAATTGATGAAGATGCCGGAAACTATAAGAGATTTCAAAATCAAATAGGAAGCATTAATCCGATTTCTACAACAAATGTAAAAGATGTTCCAGCTGCTATTGATAAATTATTGACAAGCTATAATTGCATTAACTCAGTTTCTCTTGAAAATATAGCAGCTTTTCATAGTGAGTTTGAAAAAATACACCCTTTCCAAGACGGCAACGGCAGAACCGGCAGAGCAATAATGTTTAGAGAATGTGTTCGTAATGGGATTATGCCTTTTGTTGTCTATGATGTTTATAGAAAACCTTATGAATCCGGACTAAATGAATGGCGCAAAGGCAATAAGCAACAATTACTGGAAACTCTTAATGCTTGTCAGGAAGTTTTTAATCAAAACTATAGGTATTTTATTGGAATAGAGAACACCTTGATTACACCAACCTATACGGAGAGACAATTTAACGATAAAACAGAAATAAATAATTCAACGACCGATGAACCCGATCCAACGGACAGTACCGAAAACCGTGATATTTAATCGTTAAAACCAATCGTTCAAGCCACGGTGAACTTTCAAATATGTCCGCGGTAATGTATATTTATAGTATCAACAGAATTTGAATTTTCGGAGGTAGCCAAGTGAAAGGTATTATTCTTGCTGCAGGAAAGGGCACCCGTCTTTATCCCATTACAAAGCCGGTGTGCAAGCCTTTGCTCCCCGTTTACGATAAACCGATGATCTACTATCCGCTTTCCGTTCTTATGGAAGCAGGAATCAAAGATATTCTCGTAATCACTCCGCCTGACGATACAAAGCCTTTCGTCGATCTTCTGGGTAACGGCGAACATCTCGGAGTCTCGATCCAGTATATGGAACAGAAGGTTCAGAGAGGTATTGCCGATGCTTTCATCATTGCCAAGGATTTCATCGCAGGCGATTCAGTTTGCCTCGCTCTCGGAGACAACATCTTCTACGGACCTTTCTTCAGACGTAAGCTCAGACTTGCAAGCCGTCAGGAACAGGGCGCAGTTATCTTCGGATATTATGTAGCAGACCCGAGAGCTTTTGGTGTCGTTGAGTTTGATGCTGACGGAAAGGCAGTATCCATCGAGGAGAAGCCGCGCCATCCCAAGTCAAATTACATCGTTCCGGGACTCTATTTCTACGACTCACAGGTTTGCGATATCGCGGCAAACATCCAGCCTTCCGCAAGAGGCGAGCTTGAGATCACATCAGTCAATGAGGAATACCTCAAGAAAGACCAGCTCCACGTTATTCCTTTGGGTAAGGAGTTCTCCTGGTTCGATGCAGGTAATCCGGACAGCCTCTATGAAGCTGCAGGTCAGATCAGAGCCGCACAGAGATCAGGAAGAATGATCGGATGTCTTGAAGAGATCGCATGGCACAACAGATGGATAGAGAAGGATAAGTTCATTGAGCTTGCACAGTCCATGTCCAAGACCGATTACGGTCAGTACCTTGCTTCTTTGGGTGAAGATATCTGATAAGACGGATGTTTTTGAATTTCAGAAGTTAATGTTATAATTGACATATGTCGTAAATGCGGCATATGTCATTTTTTTAGGAGTGCACCAGTGCCAAGGCCGGTAAGAGTCAGAAGGGTCTGTGAGGAACCCAAGTTCACTAAGTTCGTTCCGCAGGATGGTGCGGGCAGTGAGTCGCAGGTCCTCACGATCGAAGAGTATGAGACTATCCGTCATGTGGATTACCAGAATAAAACACATGAGGAATGCGCAGCTCTTATGGATATCTCGAGGACCACGGTGACAGAGATCTATGAATCGGCAAGATTTAAGATCGCGGATGCCCTGATCAACGGCAAGACATTGTGTGTCGAAGGCGGTAACTACAGAGTATGTGAAGGCGGCGAATGCTGCTTTTCAAAGGACAAAAAGTGCAACGGAGATTGCAATAACTGATTTGGAAGGAGACAGATCAATGGCAGAAATCATTTTGGATGACATGAATTTTGAAGAGGAAGTTCTTATGAGCAGCACACCTGTTCTTGTTGACTTCTGGGCACCCTGGTGCGGACCCTGCAAGATGCTCGGCCCCGTTATCTCTGCCATTGCGGAGAAGTACGACGGCAAGCTCAAGGTATGCAAGTATAACTGTGATGATTCAACTGAATTTGCTGAAAAGTACTCTGTAGACAGCATTCCCGCAGTTAAGTTCTTTAAGGATGGAGAGCTTGTAAATGAGTCTCTGGGCTTCGTTCCGCAGCCCGCACTCGAGGCGATCATCGAAGGCATCATCTGATATCTTAAAAACAAACAGGCAACAGTGATTCCGGCTTCAGGTTTTGAAGTCCGGAATCATTTCGTTTCCGGAGGATTCGTATTCCTGGATGAAAGCGTTGGTCTGGCCTTTTGATGCAAGGTAATCTGCAAGGCTCTCACATGTCCGTTTGGAAGGTCGTTCTTTGAGCTTGCCCGTGCAAGCCGGCATCGGAGTGTACTGGCTCATGAGGCTTATGAAGATCCTGTTTCCGTATCTTGAAGTCAGATAATCCAGCACATGTTTTGAATCGAAAAGGCCTCCCGGAAGAATAAGATGTCTTACGATAACGCCTTTTTTGATCAGGCCGTCATCTCCCATGACAATATCACCGGTCTGCCTTACCATCTCGTCTATGGCCTGGCAGCAGACCGCGAAGTAATCTTTGGCGTTTGAATACTCGGAAGAGAATTTGGGTGAGAAATATTTCATGTCCGGCATGTATATATCGACCAGCCCGTCGAAAAGTTTCAGCGTTGGTACAAGGTCGTAGCCCGAGCAGTTTACTGCGACGGGAATCTTAAGGCCTCTTGTTTTCGCGACAGATATCGAATCAGCAACCGCAGGAGCAAAATGCATAGGCGTTACGAGATTTATGTTATTTGCGCCATCATCCTGAAGCTTAAGATAAGCATCTGCAAGAGAAGAACTGTCCATCTTCATTCCTAAGCCTGTGGGACCTCTTGAGATCGTGTAATTCTGGCAGAAAACGCAGCCTAAGCTGCAGCCTTCAAAAAACACCGTGCCGCTGCCTTTATCTCCTGATATGATCGGTTCTTCTCCATAATGAAGCTTTATGAGGTTTACGACGGGAAATCCGGGCATTCTGCAGTAACCGGTCTTACCGCCGGTCCTGTCGGCTCCGCACCTTCTCGGGCAGAGATTGCAATTGGCAAACAGATCTTCCATAACAGGGCTATTTTACTACTATCGGTACCCTGAGTTGTTGTTATATCCAAACAGAACCGAAATTGAGGTTCCAAAATACAGACAGATTTACTTATATCTGTTCGCTAACAGGATGTTAAAATCTACTCATGGCCATACACGAGGAATGCGGAATATTCGGAATTCACGGCAGTGAGTACTGCGCCAGTGATGTTTACTACGGACTTTTCAGTCTCCAACACAGGGGACAGGAGAGTTGCGGCATCGCGACCAATGATGATGCATCTATCGAATGCGTCAAGGGTATGGGACTTGTCAGCGACGTCTTAAGCAATGACAAGATCAAGGATCTCAAAGGCGATATCGCGATCGGCCACGTAAGATATTCCACCGCAGGAGGCAGCGTTCCGGAGAATGCACAGCCTATCGTTACCCAGTATTCAAAGGGTACTCTTTCCATCGCACATAACGGAAATCTCACCAATGCCATCGAACTCAAAAGAGAGCTCGAGGATAAGGGTGCCATTTTCCATACGACCACCGATTCGGAGGTCATCGCATATCTCATCGCAAGCAAAAGATCTTCCACACCTTCTGTTGAAGAAGCTGTAAAGGAAGTCATGGGGATCATCAAGGGCGGTTATGCGCTCCTGGTAATGAGCCCCAGAAAACTCATTGCGGCAAGAGACCCTTTCGGCTTGAAGCCCCTTGTCATGGGCAAGCTCGACAATGCCACGATTTTCTGTTCCGAGACATGCGCTCTTGAAGCGGTGGGCGCTGAGTTTATCAGAGACATTAACCCCGGTGAGATCGTTGTTGTCGAAGACGGCAATATCAGATCTATAGATTCCGGCATCAAGCGCGGCATGAAGAAATGCGTTTTCGAATATATCTATTTTGCAAGACCTGACTCCGTTATCGACGGTATCTCCGTTGCCATGGCAAGAAGGGAAGCAGGAAGGATCCTTGCAAGAAAGCATCCATGTGACTGTGACATCGTAATCGGTGTTCCGGAGTCAGGAATCGATGCGGCATTGGGTTTTTCCGCCGAGTCGGGCATCCCTTATGAGAAGGGCTTTGTTAAGAATTCATATGTCGGAAGAACATTCATCAAGCCTTCACAGGAACAGCGTAAACAGGCTGTTAAGATCAAGCTCAATCCCATCTCTGCCGTTGTTAAGGGCAAGAGAGTTGTAATAATCGACGATTCGATCGTAAGGGGAAATACGATCGCCAATCAGGTCAACATGTTAAGGAATGCGGGAGCTGTGGAAGTCCATGTAAGGATCAGTTCTCCGCCGTTCATGCACCCCTGTTATTATGGTACTGACGTACCCGATGAGGAGCATCTTATCGCATGCAGTCACACAATCCCTGAAATTTGTGGCATAATAGGTGCCGATTCTTTAGGTTATCTTGATACTGAAGATCTGGACACAATGCTTGGTGGGGATAGTTTCAGATATTGCGACGCGTGCTTCACTGGTAACTATCCGGAGCGATAAAGGGGCTTCTAAATGCAAAACGAAGAGTTCTCCAAAAGAGGACACGAGAAAGCGCGGGTAAGATCCGCTGATGCCGCAGTGAAAAAAGCTGTGGAGCATGAAGCTGCGCTCGAACGCAAGACTGCGAAAAAAGCCAGATCTACCGCTAAGCACCTTAAACCGGCAAACACAAAGAGCGCTCCCGCGCGTACAAAGCGTGTCAGCACCAAAGAACTTTACGGCATCAAGAAAAGACACAAGGGTCTGATACCGCTTGTTGTCATATTCATTTTATTGCTTATTGTTTTCGGCGTTGAATACATGGCAATCTCTATCTATGACCAGGATACTGCCATGCTCGTGCGTGAGAACACTATAGAAGCGGGACAGACTGCAGACCTGGGCATGTATGTCAAAGGCGAGCCGGCTTTCCCTCAGTATGTATATTCCAATCTGGATTTTACGACAGTAAATTACACTATCCCGCAGACCATAAGATTTACCGTAACTTTTTACGGTACCCATTTTCCTTGCGTTCTTGAGATCGTAGATACGACTGCACCTGTCGCAGAGGGAATACCGCAGAAGTTTTATTCAACGGATCCGCTCCCTCCGGTCGAAGAATGCATTAAAGATGTTTACGATCTTAATGACACGATCGTTGAGTGGGAGGAGATCCCGGATTATACATGGGGCGGATATTTCACCGCTAAGGCACGCATAACGGATGCTGCCGGAAATGTCACTATAGTTGATGTTCCGCTTATCGTAACAAGAGACATAAGACCGCCTGTCATAGAAGGACCTGAAGACATCGAAGTCTTTATCGGTGACTCGATCTCTTATATGGAAAACGTCACGGTAACGGATGACCTTGATCCGAATCCGACTCTTGAAGTTGATACCAGCGGAGTAGTTTTCGACGAGGAAGGAACTTATGAAGTCATTTACAGGGCGCGTGATCTGACGGGCAATGTATCAGAGGTGTCGATCTGGCTTACTTTGAACGAGAAGCCTGACACATGGGTCGATCCTGAAATAGTCTATGAAGAAGCGCGTGACGTCCTGAACAGCATTACCTGGGATGACATGAGCGACATGGAAGTTGCCATCCAGATCACATGGTGGGTCAGATACAATGTCCACTATGTTTCCGTCTGCGATGACACCAACTGGACGAGAGCGGCATATGACGGATTAACAAAGCGTTCGGGCAACTGTTACGTTTTCGCAATGACCGCAAAGGCGCTTTTCGATGTTGCCGGAATAGAGAACATGATCATTATCAGAGACCCTTATATCTATAATCCGCACTTCTGGAATTACATCCAGATCGACGGTGAGTGGTATCACTGCGATTCGACTCCGAGAATGGGATATGACGGTTATTTCTTCATGTTGACAACAGATGAATTGCGTGACGTTTGGGAAGGCGGATGGAATGGGTATAATTTCGATGAGGACCTTTATCCGGAATCAGCTACGGACTCGGTCCAGTATATGATCAATTACGGAAGTCACAGCATAAGTGGGTAGTATGAATAACCAAAACGGCGGAACAAACAGACATCCTGAAGCGAGGCAGAATGCCCGCCCGGTGCAGAGAAGACCTGTTAATTCCGGAAGCGCACCTGTAAATCATCCGTCAGGACAAAGAAGGCCGCCTGTTCAAAACGCTGGAAGATCTGCTCCGCAGCGTCCCGTTCAGAGACAGCAGAATGTTCAGCATAAGCCCCAGCCTGTCAAAGCGGCACCTTCGAAAAATGCCCGTCCCGCTGCTCCTGTTAATGCAAAGCGCACTCCGCCCAAAAAGGTACAGCAAAAGCCTGTAAAGGCTTCGAAAGGTCTCATCGGACTTCTTGCCGGCGCAGCTGTTATTCTCGTGCTTGTAGTGCTTGCTGCAGTAGTCATAAATTTCTATCAGAAAGAGACGGCACTTCTTAAAAACGAAGTAACGATAGAAGCAGGTACGGTAAGGCCTGACATCAACATGTACTTCGACGGCGAACTGACTTTCCCGGATCTTATGAAGTGCAATCTGAATTTTGATGAGGTCAACATCAATCTTCCCCAGACGGTAAATTTCAACATAAATATCTACGGATTAAACTATCCGTGCAAGCTCTATATTGTAGATACGATTCCTCCGACAGGTGAGGGCGTAGCTCAGGAAATGTTCGCGGGCCAGGAACTCCCCGATGCACTGTCATGCATTACAAACATCAACGATGTAACGGATGTCTCCGCATATTGGAAAGACGTTCCCGATCTGTCCTACGGCGGCAATTTCTTCCTTAATGCATTTCTTGTTGATGCGGCCGGCAATGAGACACCCGTAACCGTTCCTTTTAAGGTGACCAAAGACTCCACTCCTCCGGAGATAAAGGGCGCACTGGATCTTGAAGTTTATATAGGAGATTCGGTCACATACCTCAGCACCCTTATCGTAACTGATGATTACGATCCTGAGCCGGTTGTTACGGTCGATAATTCAGCTGTTAACGTTGAAGAGGAAGGCGTTTACGAGGTTATCTATACTGCCACTGATTTTTCAGGCAACAGCACTTCGGTAAGCGTTGATCTTACGGTAAAGGAAAAGCCTGAAGGCTATATCGAACCTGAGGAAGTGTATGAACTTGCCAGAGAGATCTTAGATGAGATCACCGAACCCGGCATGACTGAAGAAGAGATCGCATTGCAGATCGTCTGGTGGTGCAGATACAACATCAAGTTTATCTTAAGGACAAACAGCGATTCCTGGACTGAGGCAGCTTATAACGCGTTTATCAACCGCACAGGCAACTGCTACTCGACGGTGTATGCGGTAAAGGTCCTGCTCGATGTCGCAGGGATCGAGAACATGATAATCGAGAGATGGCCTTATGAGACTGCAACCCATTTCTGGAACTACGTCAAGTTAAACGGCCAGTGGTATCACTGTGATGCCACATGGCGTGAAGGATATGACAGTTATTTCTTCATGTACACGACGAAGGAACTCCAGAATTTCTGGCAGGGCGGATGGAACGGATTCCAGTACAGGGTGGACGACTATCCCGAGAGTGCGACTGAGTCCGTGCAAAGCAGAATAGATTATAGGAATCATACGATTAAAGAACAGTGATTATGCTATAATCCTTAAAAGCAAACACATTCCGGGAGAGTGTAACGTGGATATTCTTTATATTGTTATGCCTGCATACAACGAAGAGGACAACATTCTTGATGTTGTTACTTCCTGGTATCCCATACTTGAAGGCAAAGATCCTGCTTCAAGACTTGTCATTGCCGACAGCGGAAGCGTAGACAGAACTCATGAGCTTCTGGAGAACTTCAAGAAAGACCACCCCCAGCTTGAGATCCTCTCGGATACCGGCAAACAGCATGGTCCGAAGGTTATTGCTCTTTACGATTACGCTATCAAGAACGGCGCCGATTTTATCTTCCAGACTGATTCAGACGGACAGACTCTTCCTTCTGAATTCGATGCGTTCTGGCAGATGCGCCACGGATATAAGGGCATTTTCGGCCACCGCGTAGTAAGAGGAGACGGTAAGTCCAGAGCATTTGTCGAGAAGGTTGTATGTTTCCTCCTCAAGTGTTATTTCCACGTAAAGGTTCCGGATGCGAATGCTCCGTTCAGACTCATGGATGCCAAGACGGTAGCCAAGTATCTTCCCAAGCTCGAAAAGGATTACAACCTGCCGAACATCATGATGACAACTTACTTTGTCCATTACGGCGAAGAGCATGCTTTCCGTGAAGTGACATTCAGACCCCGTCAGGGCGGTACAAACTCCATCAACATTAAAAAGATCGTCAAGATCGGCTGGAAAGCTTTAGGTGATTTCCGCCGTCTTAAAAAGGCAATGTAATGACGCAGTCCGCGAAAAAAGAATCCAAGACAATAAAGAAAGTAATTATTGCGCTGGTTTTACTGGCGCTTACTTTTGGAATCCTCGGGTTTATCCAAAAGCTTCTGATGCCCAAGTATCAGAAGGGCGTTATCGAGGGTTCTTTTACCGAAGAATATTACAAGGAAAAGGTGCCTCACGACGTAATCATCTTTGGCGACTGCGATGCATATGAGAGCTTTTCGCCTATCAAGATGTATGAGGAATACGGGATCTCATCTTATATCAGAGGTTCCGGTGAGCAGTATATCTGCCAGTCTTATTACCTCCTGAAGGATGTTTTAAGGACAGAGACTCCGAAGGTGGTAGTACTTTCAGTTCACAACCTCCAGCACGATGTCCCGCGCAACGAGGCGTATAACAGAATGACCTTGGACGGTATGAGATGGTCCAAGGATAAGGTCGATGCGATCAATGTTTCAATGACGGAGGGGGAGACCTTTGTTTCCTATGTATTCCCGATACTCCGTTACCATGACAGGTGGAACAAGCTGACCAAAACGGATATCGAGCATGTTTTCTCAAAGGATATCACTTCACATAACGGCTATTACATGCGTTGTGACGTCAAACCGATGAGCCAGTTCCCTCCGATGCCGCTCAGGCCCGATTACAGCTTCGGCGACAATGCTATGTACTATCTTGACCAGATCAGGGTCCTTTGCGAGGAGAATGGCATTGAGCTCCTTCTGGTCCGTGCTCCGATCGAGTACAAATGGTACCCGGAGTGGGATGAGAATGTGCAGAACTATGCCGACCAGTATGGGCTTACCTATATCAATTTCAACGATTATGCGGATGAGATGGGACTCGATATGAGCGTTGATACTTACGATGCAGGCATTCATCTTAATCTCTTCGGCGCCGAGAAGCTCAGCGTTTTCTTCGGTCAGTACCTGGTCGACAATTATGACCTGACTGATTACAGGACCGTTCCCGCCGTAGCTGCCGAATACGAAAAGGACATCCAATTCTATAACGATATGAGAGACGACCAGCTGTATGAGATCACCACCTATGGTGAGCTTAAGAGCTATGGTCTTGCCGCCGTTGAAAATTAACCTACTGATCTAATAATATAATTAGTCATTTTAGAGTAAAAAAATCTTGCATTATTCCCTAATTTTGTCATATGTGAGATACACGCTTGGTGTATCATATTGTGGTGTTTAATTTACGTTTTGGAGGATAAGGAGCAATGAAAATTGTTAAAGCTGCCGCTCTTCTTATGAGTTTGAGCATTGTCGGTATGAGCCTCTGCGCATGCGCAGGTGAGCCTGAGCCGGTTTCTTCAGATATCAACATCATTTCAACACAGGCACAGAATACAGGATCCGCTGTTGAGACATCAGCTGCTCCTTATGTTTTCGATTACAACAACTTCATCATCGGCACCCCCATCGACAGATCCAAGTTGCCTGAGAACTACGATGAAGTTATGCAGGCTTCTTGTGCCGGCGTTGGTTTGGCAACAGTATTTTCCACTAACTCTTTTGAGGTAGAGCTCAGACTGGATTCTGATATCATTGCCCAGGTACGTCTTAAGGATGACACGGTATCCACTCCTGAGGGCATCAAGATCTCCGATACTCTTGATGACGTAAAGAGAGTTTACGGTGAAGAACCCTTCCTTGAAACTAGCGGTGCCATTGAGTATTCAATCGATAATTACAGAGTTCATTTCGAATTTGATAATACAGGTAAGATCACATATATCTTCTATCTTGATCCAGAGTTCATTTAATGACTAGAGTAGGAAAGCAATCCAAGTTTACCCTTTCAAAGTTTCTGGGAGTGGTGTTTATGCCGCTTCTCGCAGGAGCTCTGTTAGGTTATACAGCGGCCTACTTTCTGTACTCCGGATTAATCAACAATATAGAGCAGGAGTGTCTCTCCCGGGTCGATATCGAGTATGGTCATCCGATCACACTCGATTGCTTTTTTACACAGATCCCGCCGAACACCAAGTTCATTACCAATGTCGACATGATCGATACGGGTATGCTCGCATCTTACGACATCGCAATCGATTGCGGCGGACATGTAGTACACTCTGTTCTTAACGTTGTTGACCGCACGGCTCCTACTGCCAATCCGGTTCCGCAGCACATGTATTCCGGTACTGCACCCGAGCCGAAGACTCTCGTAAAAGACGTTTGGGACATGACTGACGTTTGCTGCACATATAATGACGGTGAGCCTGATCTCACAAAGGGCGGCAAATATGATGTCAAAGTCAGACTTACCGATACGAGCGGCAACTATTCGATAATCGATGTTCCTTTCACGGTCATAAAGGATACGACAGCTCCGGTGATCATGGGCGCCTGCGATTTCGACGTTATGATCGGAAGCGAGTCCGTAGATTACAGTGACGACATTATCGTTACAGACGATTATTGCGAGAATCCGATCCTTGTCGTAGACAACTCACAGGTAAACCTCCACGTTGTAGGCGACTATCCTGTTACATATACAGCTTCCGATGATGTCGGAAACCAGTCTTCCGTTACCATAACCTTGCATGTCGTTATCATCGACAATGCCGAGATGACTTCAGCAGAGACCCAGGCATACGTTGAAGAAGCATATGCAATGGCTGAAGAGATCCTCGATGACATTCTCTGGTATGAGGATACTGAAGTCGAGAAGGCAATGAAGATCTTCTACTGGGTACACAACAATATCAGCTTCATGCTCAGCACTCCCCAGTATGACAACTGGGCGGTTGCCGCTATCAATACTTTCACCAAGAGATACTCATCCTGTTACGGAACTTGGGCTTGCTGCAAGGCGATGCTCGATGTGGCAGGAATCGAGAACTTATGCGTCGTAAGAGAACGTTCCAACAGTTGGGATAACTGGCACTACTGGTGTCTTGTAAAGCTCAACGGAGAGTGGTGGCACTGTGATGCTCAGAAATACTTCAACGACTATACGCCGAAGGCATATTTCTGCTTCATGATGACCGACTACGAGATCATTCACGCTCCTACAAATCACGATTTTGATGAGGATGCATATCCTGAGAGATCGACGGATTCTGTACAGAGCTATATTAATGTTTACCAGGGAACCATAGATTCGGATTTCCCTTATATTTAATAGCAAGAACTTTAATGGGGATTAAAGGAAAAAGTTATGAAAAAGAACACAGAAAGAGGATTAACGCCGTTACCGGGTGATCAGGGTGCAAGAAGCGCCCGGACACCTTCCATCGGAGTTAACAGGAACCCTTATGCGGGCAGCGGATCTCAGGGACCTTCTATGGGTTCTGACGGATACTACGATGCAGGACAGGGCCAGACCGGGTATTACAACGACTACAGTACCCAGCAAAATTCAAACGGCTATTACAATGCCGGACAGGGTTATTCCGAACCGATAACCGAGACTGATTATTTCCAGACATTTGAGGGCGAAGAGGATCCTTTGACAGGCATGGCAGCAGACTATGTTGCCGGAAGAAACTTAAGAAGATCTGCCGAAGTAAATGACGCCACAATGCTCTACAGCGGTAAGGTATCGCCTGACGGAACCAAGGTAAAGAAATCAGCAGCTGCTGCAAAAAAGACACCTTTAACCAAAAAGCAGATCGCAATGCTTGCGGGCATCATCGTACTGGGTGTCGTTGCGATCGTATGCGGCATCATGTTGTTTACACCTGCCGCAGGAATCAATGCCTCTGTCAAGGAAGACGTTGTACTTGAAGCAGGTACAGCCATCACGCTTGATGCATTTTTCGATAACGTTCCCATGGATGCCGTATTCCTTACGGACATCTCCGGAATCGATATTACGCAGCCTGCCGTATACCAGCTCAAGATCGGATACGGCCACAACAAAGTTGCTGATGTTGTCTTAAGGATCGAAGATCACACGGGACCCACGGGTGAGCCTGTTCCTCAGGAGATCTTCCTTAACTGGAAGATGCCTGAAGCAAAAGACTGCGTAGCAAATCTTTTCGATCTCTCAGGAGTTGCAAAGGTTTACTATACGGAAGGAACGCCGAAGTTTACAGCAGGCGGCACATACCAGGTATCTGTCTCCGCTACCGATGTTTACGGAAATACGACTCTTTTCCAGGTTCCTTTCAACATGATTGACGACCATACTCCTCCGGTCATCAAAGGTGTTCACGACCTTACTCTTGAAGGCAACCCTGACCAGCTTAACTTCTATGCGGGAGTAACGGTTACAGACGATTACGATCCGGATCCTGTCCTCAAGGTCGATGAATCACTCGTCAATTATACGAAGAGCGGAACTTACGATCTTGTATACAAAGCTATGGATAAAGCCGGCAATATCTCTACTGCAAAGTGCAAGCTTACTATCAAGATGTCCGAAGAAGAAGAGGAAGAAGCTGCTTCAAATTCAAACACTGAAACAGGAACATATTATGTCGGTGACGGAGATCCTTATGCGCTTGCCGACAGTATCGTCTCAGGTCTCATCAGAGGCAACGATGTTGAGACAGCAAGAGCGATCTTCAACTGGGTCCACGACACTTTGTGGTTCAGACTTCTCTCCGGAACACCGGACTATGAAGATGCCGCATATAGAGGATTTACAAGACACAGCGGTGACTGTTTCGTTTACTATTCATGCTGCAAGATGCTTCTTGATGCTGCAGGCATCCCTAACATGAGAATTGAACGATATCCGCAGTACAACGGAAACATTCACTACTGGCTTCTCGTAAAGCTTAACGGTGAGTGGTATCACTGCGATGCTACAGAAGGTTACAACGATCACCCGGGCGTATGGTTCATGTGCACGGATGAAGAGATCGACGATAAGTATCACCAGTTCAACGGTTCACTGTATCCTGCACGTGCAGGCGGTTCGTCGGAGTTCCTGGCATCACCTACGCCTACTCCTTCACCCACGCCTACGCCGTCAGCGTCTCCGTCACCTTCTCCGACACCGGAAGGAACGCAGACACCTACACCGACGCCTGAAGCTACGCCGACACCTGAGGTAACACCAGAGGATACGCCTTCGCCGACACCTGAGGTAACACCGGAGGATACGCCTTCTCCGACTCCTGAGATAACGCCGGAGGATACGCCTGCGCCGACTCCTGAGATAACGCCGGAGGATACGCCTGCGCCGACACCGGTTGAGGGCGGCTGATAAGATCTGTCTGAATTTTTAAGGAAAGTGTATTTAGTAATTAATTAATAAATAATCCGTATGAATAAAATAATCGGAAAGATCCTGGCATGTGTTTATTGTGCCGTTATTGTTGCGGCCACTGTGTATTTCACCATCAGAGATGCAAACCGCAACATCATAAAAGACGTAACGATCGAAGCAGGTTCCCAGATCAAGATCGAGGACTTCTTCAAAGACTGCCCGGATGATGCCAGGTTCGTAACCGACATCTCAGGCATAGATACAAGCGTCCCTTCGATCTACATGCTAAAGGTCTTTTACGACGAAGCATTCGAAAAGGACGTCACTTTAAGGATCGAAGACCACACCGCACCCAAGGGGATCGCACTTCCCCATAATCAGTATGCAAGTCTTGCATGGCCTGAAGCATCCGAATGCGTCGGATATCTTTACGACCTTTCAGGCATTGCATCAATTGAATATAAGAACGGTGTTCCGGATTACCAGCTTACGGGTGATTATCTTGTTCCTGTGGTCGTTACAGACTGGTACAACAATTCAACCGTAATAGAGGTTCCTTTTCATGTAACAGACGACCATAACGCACCGCTGTTTTACGGCATCCACGACATCACGATCGGTGACGCTGAAGATACTGTAATCAACTATTTGGACGGCATCACGGTAACGGATGATTACGATGAAGATCCTTTTGTTATGGTTGATTCTTCCAGAGTACAGATAGGTGAGCCCGGTATATATACAGTTTCATATATTGCTAAAGATGTCGCAGGAAACATAAGAAGACAGGATGCCCATGTTACCATCAAGAGCACAGATACAGATGAAAGTGTCTCCGGTGCCGGTAGCATGTGGGATTCACCTTACCATAATGAGCTGTACAGGCTCGCGTATGATCTTCTCGATGAATTGAGAGGTGATGATGACAGAGAGACTGCTCTTAATATCTTCACCTGGGTTCATTCATATGTATCTTATGAGACCGTTATGGGAACCGTTACGTTTGAAGAAGCAGCGTACAATGCGCTTACAAAACACTCCGGAGACTGCTACGGCTTCTATGCCTGTTGCAAAGTGCTCCTTGACTGTGCGGGAATCCCGAACATGACAGTGCTTAGAGATCCGATCACATATAACGGACATTACTGGAATCTCGTCAAAATAGATGGCGAGTGGTATCATTGTGATTCGACGAAGTTCATGAACCATCAGGCTCTGTATTTCGAACTTACGGATGATGAGATCATGGACAGCCGTCATCAGTTTAACGGTTCAATGCTGCCGGTAAGAGCAGACGGAACCCCTGAATACGCCTAATCTGAACAGATTAAAGATAATAGGAAAAGGAAAAGAAAAAAGGAGAAAAGAAAATGAAGAAAACAAAGATCATGACAGCAGCCATCGCTTTGTGCATGGCAGCAACAATGTTTGCAGGATGCTCAACCAATGAGACAGTTGGCGAGACAGCTGTAGCTACACGCATCGAGGGCGGTCAGACGCAGATCGCAATCGAGAATTCAGATGTTGAGACTGGTGAGGCTGTAAGAGGTTACGCTTTCTCACACAACGGATACAAGATCGGCATCGGCTCTAATGAAGAGCTTGTATTTACTGCAATGGGCGAACCTTCTGATTCAGAAGCTGTTGCTAATTGCGCCGGCCTGGGCATGGGAATCAACAACTACTATTACGATGGCAGAGTATTCATTCAGATCGCAGATACTACAGGAACAGTAACACAGATCTTTATCAGCGATCCTATCATCGACTGCGGCGGTGTTGCAGTTGGTGATTCCGTTGATGCTGTTACTTCCGTTTACGGCGAGCCTTCATTCCAGAGTGAGTTCATCATTGAGTATAAAAAGGATGGCATGACACTTCAGTTTGAGTTGGAGAACGGTAAGGTGTCAAAGATCTGGTATCTCGAGAACGCAACCGTAGAATAAACGAGAATTTCGGCGAATTTTGACGATTTTAAGAGAATTCTTAAAGTTTTTTCGAGAAAATTGTTGACATATCCGTGCAAGGCGGTTATTATATCCGAGCTTGCGCATAAAAAGGGCGTTTTTTGCCCTTTCGTGAGATAAAAAATCAATGAATTTAAGGAGACAAACACATGGGCACATATGTTGCAACCAAGGATTCAATTGAAAGGAAATGGCTCGTAATCGACGCAGAGGGCATGGTTCTCGGTCGTTGCGCTACAGAAGTTGCTAAGCTCTTAAGAGGTAAGCACAAGCCTACATACACTCCTTTCCTTGATACCGGAGATAACGTAATCGTAATCAACGTTGATAAGTTGGTTCTTACAGGTAAGAAGCTCGACGATAAGAAGTATCGTCATCACTCAGGTTTCCCGGGTGGACTTAAGGAAGTAGACTACCGCACATTGATGGCAAAGAACCCTGAGAAGGCTTTCGAGATCGCAGTTAAGGGCATGCTCCCTAAGAACTCTCTCGGCCGTCAGATGTTCAGAAAGCTTCACGTATATGCTGGTCCTGACTATGAGCAGACAGCACAGAAGCCTGAAGTTTACACATTCTAATCGGAGGACTACTGATAATGGCAGCAAAGAAAACAAGCAGCAAAGTATATTATTACGGCACAGGCCGTCGTAAGGACGCAGTAGCAGCCGTTCGTTTGGTTCCCGGTAAGGGCAAGATCACGATCAACGGCAAGGACATCGATGATTACTTCGGTCTTGATACATTGAAGCTCATCGTTCGTCAGCCTCTCGCAGCTACACAGACTGAGGATAAGTTCGATGTTATCGTTAAGGCTGTAGGCGGCGGTATTTCCGGTCAGGCTGGTGCTATCCGTCACGGTATTTCAAGAGCATTGGTTGAAGCCGATGAAGAGAGCTACAAGGCAGTTCTCAAGGAGAGCGGATTCCTCACACGTGACGCACGTATGAAGGAAAGAAAGAAGCCGGGTCTCAAGAAGGCAAGAAAGGCTTCACAGTTCTCAAAGCGTTAATCGTTATCCGATTTACTACAGAACTTCAAAGGTCGTTCCGTTTGGGACGGCCTTTTTCTTTGTTGACACTATAACACGACAGTGTTATATTTTAGTTAATATAACACGGCTGTGTTATACCTTGTGCAAGGAGATATTGTTATGAATAGTGGTTTTAAAGATGCATTAAATGACAGTGGAATGACTATGTATAGTCTTTCCAAGCAGACCGGACTTCCATATACGACCATCAACAGGCTGGTAAATGAGAAATTAAGTATTAACAACTGTAATGCCGGCGCAGTATTCAAGATAGCCTCAGCACTTGGTGTTCAGATGGAAGTCCTGATGAGAGGCGAGTGTGTTTACACACTGGATGAGATAGCTGAACGGATTGCCCCTGTAGCAAAAAAGTACAATATCCCCAAAGTTTATATTTTCGGTTCCTATGCAAGAGGAGAAGCAAATCCTGACAGCGATGTTGATCTGATGATAGAGGGCGGTGATTTTGGTGCGCTTGATATTGTCGGAATTATGGAAGATTTCAAAGAGTCACTAAATAAATCAGTGGATCTGATTAATTATGAGACGCTTTCTCAGGAAACAACGATCGAGAGGTCAAAAGAATTCATTAAAAACGTAAATAAGGAGAAGATCAAACTATATGAATCAGCGTGATGAACAGACAATTACACATATCTATTTCCATTGTAAAGAGGTAGAAGATTTCATTGAAAGATTTGGAGATTCATTCGATTCCTTTAGCCAGGATCGTGCATATTTCAATTCGGTATGCATGTCGATCATGCAAATAAGCGAACTGTCCAGAGTATTATCAGATGAATACTGCGAGTCAACAAAAGATAAGATGCCATGGGCAAAAGTAAAGGGCATAAGAAATATCATTGCACACGGATATAGTGAGCTAAATGAAAAGGCTATGTGGAAAACAGCAAAAGAAGATGTCCCTGTGTTAAAGAAGATCTGCAAAGAATCGATATCGATTGAAGAATAATCCTGGTTTTGCTATTTATCCTCTTTGAATGTAGAATTACTACGCAAAGGAAGGATAGGGCATGATCAAATTCAAGACTACATCTCCGGAACAGACAGAAAGATTTGGCTATGAACTTGCCAAGTCTCTTGTTGCCGGAGATGTTATCGCTTTGACAGGAGATCTGGGTGCGGGAAAGACATGTCTTACAAGAGGCATTTCAGGCGGTCTCGGTTCCACATCCCATGTATCAAGTCCTACATTTACCATAGTTAACGAATACGAAGGCGGAAGACTTATGCTCTTCCACTTTGATACATACAGACTTTCAGGTCCTGACGATTTCCTTATGAGCGGGCTTGATGAGTATTTTTTCAGAGGCGGCGTGTGTGTCATCGAATGGAGTGACATAATAGAGGAACTGTTGCCTGAAGACACGATTAAGATGACAATAACAGGTGACGGCAACACGAGAACTTTCGAGTGTGAGTCAGGTGAGAAGCACATAAATTATATTAAAGAGGCAGCTGAAAAGGCGGGAGCAGAGATCGAAGAATGAGATTACTTGTCTGTGATACATCAAACAGCAACTGCAGTGCCGGAATCTTTGAAGACGGCAAGGAGATCTGCTACGAGCTTTCTTTTGAAACGCTGACTCATTCAGAGACCTTTATGCCTCTGGTCCACAGGGTAATGGAGAAAGCGAAGATCAAGCACGAAGACCTGGATGGTTATGCCGTAACTGTCGGTCCGGGTTCATTTACCGGAATAAGGATCGGACTTGCTGCGGTTAAGGGCATGGCACTTGCATCAGGCAAAAAGTGCATAGCCGTATCATCAACAGAAGCTCTTGCGAGATCGTGCGAGAATGTGACCATGACACCCAAAAATGAGACGCTGATCGTTCCTGCGATCGATGCCAGGAACAACAGGGTTTTCGCGCAGGCGGCAGAAGATGACACGTTAAGATCTTTGCTGGCCGAAGATGCATACGATGCCGATGCGTTCGTCGCAAAGATCGAGAAAATACCTGAGATAATCTATGGTGCAAGACGCCAGATCATAGTCGTGGGAAGCGGCGCAAACGTAATGAAGAAAGCATTTGAGAAGGCAAAGTCCGGACTTAATATCTACTATGCACCGGGCGCCGCGATAATGCCCAAGGGTGTAGCACTTGCTGCTTTTGCAAGCGGTAAACTTATCGATGCAAGAGATTTAAAAGCATCTTATTGTGCCGTTTCACAGGCTGAAAGGCTTAAGAAGAATGGCTGAGCCTGAGATAATCATCAGACCCGCAGAGTTTGATGACGTATCTGAGATCATGGAACTTGAGACCGGTTCCATCGTTCATCCGTGGGAAAGAAAAGCAATCGAATCACTTATAACCGATGACAATAAAAGATGCCTCGTTGCCGTAGCTGACGGAAAGATCGCAGGCTATGTCGGTGCTGAATCAGTGCTTGATGAGAGCAACATCGGCAACATCGTAACGCACAAGGAATTCAGGGGAAAAGGCATTGGCACAAAGCTTTTTCGGGCGATGTTAGATGAGCTTAAAGCATCCGGGATCGTGAAGGTTTTTCTCGAGGTTGAGCACGATAACGTTCCTGCGTTAAGACTTTATGAGAAGCTCAGATTTGTGAAATACGGTCACAGACGTGATTATTACGGTGCAGGCAAAGATGCTGTCCTGATGAGCCTGGATCTTGATTGATATTTTTACCAAAAGGTTTTGTCAAAACACATTCATTTGGGGTAAATAGTCGAAATTGGGCAAATCGGCCTGTTTTCTGTTGATTTTCGAAAGACTCAAAAATATACTTATGAGGTATTTAAAGAGGGGTGTACCTGATTATGACTAAAGAAAAGATTGTTTTTGATTGTGAAGATGCTTTGCAGATGAAGGCCGTTGCGGTCATGATTCAGAAAGCTTCACAGTTCCACAGCACAATCTATATTGTCCGCAGTGGCAGAAGAGCTAATGCGAAGAGCTTGTTGGGTGTTATGTCCCTCGGTATCGAGAACGGCGCCGAGATTGAGATAGAAGCTAACGGCGACGATGAGAAGGAAGCTTGCGACGCACTTCTTGCCCATCTTAAGAATCCTAAGATCGCAGTGTAATGCCCGCCGGTAAATTCGACGCGCGTCTGGACACTGTTCCATTAAGCCCCGGAGTGTACCTTATGAAGGACTCTTCGGGCTGTGTTATTTATGTAGGTAAAGCAAAAAAACTCAGAAACAGACTGAAGAGTTATTTTGGAGGCGGCACGATATCCAGTCCCAAGGTAAGGGCTATGGTATCCCATGTTGCCGATTTTGAATACACGGTCGTAGGCTCCGAACCTGAGGCACTCCTGCTCGAAAATAATCTCATCAAGAGATACCAGCCAAAGTACAATATCCTTCTCCGTGACGATAAAGGATATCCTTATATCTGCGTCACACTGAACGAAGCATATCCGAGAGTTTTCAAGGCATTCAGGCCTGACCCCGAAGCGCGCAAAAAGGGCGCGAGATACTACGGTCCATACATGAGTTCTGACTGCTTTGAAGTATTGAAAGCGATCAATGACATCTTCCCGTTAAAGCGCTGCAAGAAGATCTTCCCGAGAGACATCGGCAAGGAAAGACCCTGCCTTAACTATCACATCGGAAAGTGCATGGCGCCCTGTCTCGGCACGGTAAAAAGTGACGATTACCGCAACATGGTAAATCAGATCGTGCAGTTCTTTGAAGGTAAATACGACGGCATCGAGAAGGACATTAAAGCACAGACGGAAGTGTGCTCTGAGAACCTCGAATTCGAGAAAGCGGGAGCATTAAGGGACAGACTTTACGCGCTCCGGGCTATCCGCCAGAACCAGAGAGTTTACCTTGATATCGAGCGTGACGTTGATGCCATCGGACTTTATTCCGACTGCGGTGAGACGTGCGTAAGAAAACTCGAATTAAGACAGGGAAGGATAGTAGGTTCGTCAACATATTTCTTTGCGGGTGAAGAAGGCGATCAGGAAGAGATCTTAATGAATTTCCTGATGCAGTATTACGAAGATGCGCCGTTCATTCCACCGCTCATTCTGGTGCCTTTTACGATGGAGGAAAACGATCTCGAAGTCATCGAGAAAACGCTCACCGAAAAGCTCGGAAAGAACTGCAGGCTTCATGTAGCAGAGCGCGGCGAATTAAGAGAACTTGCAGATCTCGCAAAGAACAATGCGCGTGAGATGATGGTAAGAAGGATCTTAAGGGGCGGCGCTGCAAATGCTGATCCGTCAGTGCCTTTGAGATATCTTGAAGAACTTTTGGGCGCACCGCAGGGAAGACTTTCAAGAGCAGAATCTTTCGATATTTCCAACCTGGGAAATGACGACATCTGCGCCGGCATGGTCGTGTTCAAAGACGGCCGCGCGGACAAGCAGTCCTACAGATTATTCAAGATGAAAAGAGTCGAATCGCAGGACGACTACCAGTCGATGAGAGAGACTCTCGAGAGAAGATTTTCGCACAACGAAGAAGACGGATTTAAGTATCCGGATATCATATTGGTCGACGGCGGAAAAGGACAGCTTGAAGCAGTTGCATCAGTCGTAAGATCCATGAAGGGAACAGAGGATATCTATCTTGCCGGCATGGTCAAAAACGACAGGCATAAGACTGCGGGAATCGTTTTCGAAGACGGATGCGAGATAAGGCTTGAAGGAAGAACCCTTACCGACAGCGAGATGGGGCTTTTGAGATTCCTTACGACTGTACAGAACGAAGTCCACAGGTTCGCGATCTCATATCAGCATAAACTTGCAGGCAAACGCAACATCAGATACAAGCTCGAAAACATCGAGGGAATAGGTCCTGCAAAGCGCAAGAATCTGCTCTCGCATTTTGGTACAATAAAAGCCGTGGAAAATGCGACCGAAGAACAGCTTAAAGAAGTTAAAGGTATTTCGGACAAGGACGCTTCGGCAATTTATCAGTATTTTCACTAGGAGTATTGATGGCAATCTATGCACTGGCAGATCTTCACCTGTCACTGAGTATCCCCGGCAAAACGATGGAGGTATTCGGTTCATCCTGGGGTGATTATATCTCGAGGGTAAAGGATAACTGGGAAAGCACAGTTACCGGTGCTGACACGGTGCTCATTGCAGGCGATATTTCCTGGTCAACATACATCGACAAAGCAGATGAGGATTTCCGCTTCATATCAGAACTTCCCGGAAGAAAACTTCTCTCGCGCGGCAACCACGATTACTGGTGGACGACGATGAGGAAGATGGAAGAATATTTCGCTTCCAACGGCTTTAATAATCTCGAGCTCGTAAGGACCAATGTCACCGAAGCAGATGGCTGCCTCATATCAGGCACTAGAGGCTGGATGATCGAGACAAAAGAAAGTTTTGACGGTTCTGATAACAGGAAGATCTATGAGCGCGAAAAGTTAAGGATAAAGATGTGCATCGACGAACTCGTTAAGGCCGATCCTGAGCACGGTAAAAAGCACATCATGATGATCCACTATCCGCCTGTAACTTCCAGGATGGATTTCACCGAATTTGCCGACATGATGGCTGAAGGCGGCATCGACATCTGCGTTTACGGCCATCTTCACGGAACTGCCCACAAGAAAGCTTACGAGGGCGACTATAAGGGCATGAAGCTCATCTGCTCTTCTGCTGATTACGTCGGGTTTAAACCGGTCAGGGTAATCTGAGCAAAAACGGGTGATCCCAAGGGACCCAAAATACACCCCGGGAAAATTTTTTCGAGTCCGCAAACGTAATGAATTAAGGCGTTTGCGGGACAGATAAATTATCTTTGATAGACATCGCTATATATATAATATATAATACTTTTGGGCTTAAAGCAGAGGGATATCCCTTGTGCGCAAGCCCGTTTTTGTCTATATCTTCATTAGGGGTAATCACATGGCATACTCGATGACAGGCTTCGGCCGTGGCGAGAAAGTTTACGACACCAGAAAATACAATATTGAACTGAAATCCGTTAATTCCAGATTCTGCGATATATCGATCAGAATGCCCAGAATTTTCAACTATCTTGACGGTGATATCCGCCGCATAGTTACGGACAGACTCTTAAGAGGCAAGATCGACATCTTCATCAATTACGAAGACCAGGGCGAGGCAGGCCAGACTGTCACGGTTAATTCCGGTCTTGCAAAGGAATACTCCGAAGCTGCAAAAGCTATCAGCGCAGTTACCGGAAGAGAAGATGATTTCGGCGTTGCAAGGATCGCGACGATGCAGGACGTGCTTAGCGTCACGCAGAACCAGATCGATGAGGAAGCTGCTTCAAAAGAACTTCTTGAGACATTGAATCTTGCGATCGACGGAATGCTCGCGATGAGAAAGAGAGAAGGCGACAACCTGGTTGTTTCCATCCTTTCCAAGATCGATTCGCTCGAGGGGATCAGAGGCGAAGTAGTAACAAGAGCACCTGAAGTTGTTGAAGCATATAAGCAGAAGCTTTCAGCAAGGATCAACGAGATCTTAACAAGTGACCAGAGAGAATTCTACGACGATAACCGTCTTGCTGCAGAAGTTGCGATCTTTGCAGACAAGTGCGCAATCGACGAGGAGATGGCAAGACTTTCATCCCACTTCTCACAGGCCAGAAAGATCCTTGCAGAAGAAGATTCCGTCGGCAAGAAGATGGATTTCTTAGTTCAGGAGATCAACCGCGAGGTTAACACAACGGGAAGCAAGGCCAATGACATCGAGATCACTTCAAGAGTTCTTTCCATGAAAAACCTCGTCGAAGAGATCAGGGAACAGATTCAGAATCTCGTATAACGGAAGGCAGAAAATGGCATCTGGATTTATAGACATCGGCTTCGGAAACATCGCACAGGCATCACGCATCATCTGCGTCGCTGCCGCTGAGTCTTCACCCGTAAGACGCATGATGCAGGATTCAAAAGACAGGGGAATGCTCGTTGACTGCTGTGCCGGTAAGAAGTGCAAGTCGGTAATAGTAACTGACAGCGGACTCGTATTAACATCAGCGCTTGCTACATCAGAGATAAAGGAGATGCTGGGATGAGTGATTTCAGAGGATTGATAGTAGCAGTATCCGGTCCTTCAGGTGTCGGCAAGGGCACGGTCCTTGCGAGAGTTGAAGAACTTTTGGAACAGGCTAATCCCGGAAGCGTAGGACATTCGATCTCCGTTACGACGAGAGCTCCGAGAGGCCAGGAAAAAGACGGCGTCGAATATTATTTCAGGACTACGGAACAGTTCGAGCAGATGATCAAAGACGGCAAGATAGTCGAGTACGACAAGTATGTTGATAACTACTACGGCACACCGTCAGACCCGCTCGCCGAGATGGTAGGAAAAGGCCAGGATGTTCTTTTCGATATCACGATAGAAGGTAGTCTCGCGCTCAACAGAAAATTTGACGATGACACGGTCACGATATTCATCCTTCCTCCTTCAATGGAAGTGCTCGAGAACAGACTGAGGGGAAGAGGCACTGAGACTGAAGAGAAGATCCGGAAAAGACTCGAACAGGCAAAGTCAGAGATCAAACGTGCAGGTGAATTTGAGTACATAGTAACCAACGACGATATAGAGAAAGCGGCAAGAGACATTCTTGCGATAATCACTGCTGAAAAGCTTAAAGCTTCGAAGAATATACACACAGCTAAAGAACTTGAATAAAAGGAGAAGAGAGGTAAAAAGATGTTAACAGATCCTTCAATCGAGAAACTCAAAGAGAAGTCAGCAAGCCCTTACGACCTTACTGTTTTGGTAAGTAAGCGTGCAAGAGAACTGACAGACGGCGCACAGCCCATGATCGACGGCGAGGGTGCAGCAAATGTTGTATCACTTGCTTGCCGTGAAGTTGCTGCTGACAAGGTCGTTGCAGTAAAGGGTGATGTAGAGGATGAAGCTGTCATCCCGATCACAAGAGAAGAAAAGATCAGAAGAAGAGAAGAAGCTGAGAACAGAAGAAAGATGCTCGAGGAAGAAAGAGCAGAGAAAATGTCTGCTTCCGGCGGTCTTAACTCCAAGGGTCTTGATGACCTTATCAATGCTTTGGCAGGCGGCGCTTCCGAAGAAGAGGAAGTCGTTTACGAAGGCGAAGACGCTGACGATTCAGCAGAAGACGAAGAATAATCTCAAGGGAGAATTTGATTTAGTATGGCAGTAGAGAAAACAATGGATAAGATAGTCTCATTGGCTAAGATCAGAGGCTTTGTTTATCCCGGTTCAGACATCTACGGCGGTCTCGCAAATTCATGGGACTACGGCCCGTTAGGTGTCCAGCTTAAGAATAACGTTAAGGCAGCATGGTGGAAGAAGTTCGTCCAGGAGAGCCCTTACAATGTAGGACTCGATGCTGCGATCATCATGAACCCCAAGACATGGGTCGCTTCAGGCCACGTCGGCGGATTCTCCGATCCTCTTATCGACTGCAAGCAGTGTAAGGCGCGTCAGAGAGCTGATAACCTTATTGAGGATTGGAATAAGGAAAACGGAATCGAGAACGTACCTGTTGAAGGTATGAGCCCTGAAGAGATGGTAGCTTACATCAGAGAGAAGAACATTCCCTGTCCTGTATGCGGCGGCCACAACTTCACGGATATCCGTAAGTTCAACCTCATGTTCAAGACATTCATCGGTGTTACCGAGGATTCAACTTCAGAAGTTTACTTGAGACCTGAGACAGCCCAGGGTATCTTCGTTAACTTCGCTAACGTTCAGCGTTCAGCAAGAAAGAAGATCCCTTTCGGTATCTGCCAGATCGGTAAGTCTTTCCGTAACGAGATCACACCCGGTAACTTCATCTTCCGTACAAGAGAGTTCGAGCAGATGGAGTTAGAGTTCTTCTGCGAACCTGGCACAGACCTCGAGTGGTTTGATTACTGGAAAACATTCTGCCACGATTGGCTCATCAATCTCGGTATCAAGGAGTCTGAACTCCGTACAAGAGACCACGCAAAAGAAGAGCTCGCTTTCTATTCCAGAGCTACTACAGACTTTGAGTTTGCTTTCCCTTTCACAGACTGGGGCGAACTCTGGGGTATCGCTGACCGTACTGATTACGATCTTAAGCAGCACATGGAATTCTCCAAGCAGGATCTCTCATACTTCGATCCCGCAAAGAACGAGAAGTACGTTCCTTACGTTATCGAGCCTTCGCTCGGCGCTGACCGTGTAACTCTCGCTTTCCTCTGCTCTGCTTACGATGAGGAAGAGCTCGAAGGCGGCGACGTTAGAACAGTTATGCACTTCCATCCTTTCCTCGCGCCCATCAAGATCGGTGTGCTCCCGCTTTCTGCCAAGCTCACAGATAAGGCTCAGCCTATTTTCGAGAAGCTCTCGAAAAAGTACATGTGCGAACTTGATGACCGTCAGTCGATCGGTAAGCGTTACAGAAGACAGGACGAGATCGGTACTCCTTACTGCGTAGTTTACGATTTCGATTCCGAGAATGACGGCTGCGTAACCATCAGAGAAAGAGACTCAATGAAGAACGTCGAATACGAGCCCGGAAACATCAGATTCCCTATCGATAAACTCGATGAATTTTTCTCAGATAAGTTCGATTTTTAAGGAGCATATCTGTTAAAATAAACTGATAAGTTTTTAGCGGGCTAAACAGCCACATGAGAAACAAAAGAATCCAATAAATGAAAGGCGGATAAAAAGAATGACAAAGTACGTTTACCTGTTCACCGAAGGCAACGGAAACATGCGCGAACTCCTCGGAGGTAAGGGCGCTAACCTTGCTGAGATGACAAACATCGGTCTTCCTGTTCCTCAGGGATTCACGATCACCACAGAGGCTTGCACAAAGTACTACGAAGACGGCCGTCAGATCAATGACGAGATCATGGGCCAGGTTATGGAGTACATCGTAAAGCTCGAAGAGATCACAGGCAAGAAGTTTGGTGATCTCGAGAACCCGCTCCTCGTTTCCGTAAGATCCGGTGCAAGAGCATCAATGCCTGGTATGATGGACACAATCCTCAACCTCGGTCTTAATGAGCAGGTTGTTGACGTTATCGCTACAAAGTCCGGTAACCCCAGATGGGCTTGGGACTGCTACAGAAGATTCATCCAGATGTATTCCGACGTTGTTATGGAAGTCGGTAAGAAGTATTTCGAAGAGCTCATCGACAAGATGAAGGCTGAAAGAGGAGTTAAGCAGGACGTTGAGCTTACAGCTGACGATCTCAAGGAACTCGCTTCACAGTTCAAGGCTGAGTACAAGGCAAAGATCGGTTCTGATTTCCCTACAGATCCTAAGGAACAGCTCGTTGGCGCTATCAAGGCCGTATTCAGATCATGGGACAACCCGAGAGCTAACGTTTACAGAAGAGACAACGATATCCCTTATTCATGGGGTACAGCAGTTAACGTTCAGTCCATGGCATTCG
>Ga0247608_10000671_pt1:7500-53251 | contig 53251 bp, 42 predicted proteins | sample 176DNAGHGlowgp2_FD_193490 | JGI IMG/M metagenome (GOLD analysis project Ga0247608, IMG submission 193490) | Sheep rumen microbial communities from Palmerston North, Manawatu-Wanganui, New Zealand - 1766 DNA GHGlow gp2 | ecosystem: Host-associated > Mammals > Digestive system >... | reverse complement strand
TGTTCTAACGAAAAATTACCTCTTTTTAGGGTGCGAAGCAGTTTTGGCAAAGTAATTTTGATTCATAAAGTGATTACAAAATCCCCTGCATACTTTCGTATTCAGGGGATTTTTAATTGCTTTAGGGACAAAAAGACAAAGCCAAAACCTAAACATCCTTATCGGTATCGCCCTTTATACCGACGTTTTTGTTTTTTGCGGTTTACAGGAGCTTTACGCCCTTGCTTTTGCACGTTTCGAGAGTCTCCTCGTCCCAGACAGAGGACTGAACTTCGCCGATGTGAGCCTTGTTTAAAAACAGCATGCAAAGCCGTGACTGACCTATTCCTCCGCCGATTGTATATGGAAGCTCGCCGTTTAAAAGCATTTTATGGAACGGAAGAAGCGCATATTCCTCTTTTCCGCTGATTCTGAGCTGCCTGCGAAGACTTTCGGGTGAAACGCGAATTCCCATGGAAGAAATCTCGAAAGCCTGAGAAAGAACCTCGTTATAGAACATTATATCGCCGTTAAGCTCCCAGTCGTCGTAATCGGGCGCTCTTCCGTCATGCGGCTTTCCGCTTTTAAGCGCTTTTCCTATCTGCATAATAAAAGCGGTTTTATGCTCTTTAAGATATTCGTTTTCTCTCTGCTTCGGAGTAAGAAGCGGGTACATATCTTCAAGCTCCTGACTCGTTATAAAGCTGACTTTCCGTTCAATCGGATATTTTAGTACGGGATAAATGTTCATAAGTGTTTTCTGCGTGTCGCAGATTGCGTTTACGATTTTTTCGACTGTCAGTTTAAGATAGTCGGTATTTCTGTCGCTTTCGCTTATGACTTTTTCCCAGTCCCACTGGTCAACGTAGACGGAATGGAGATTATCGAGTTCTTCGTCGCGGCGGATTGCGTTCATATCCGTAATCAGTCCGCTTCCGGTTTCAAAACCGTATGTGTGAAGGGCGAGTCTTTTCCACTTTGCGAGCGAGTGAACTATCTGTGAATTCATACCTGTTGCGGGAACGTCGAATTCAACCGGACGTTCAACCCCGTTAAGATTGTCGTTAAGACCGCTTTCTTTTGAAACGAACAGGGGAGCGGACACACGTCTTAAATTCAGCGCTCCAGAAAAAACGTCCTCAAAAATTCTTTTGATGAGAACAATGGCTTTCTGTGTTTCGTAAAGCCCGAGCGATGACTCGTAGCCTTCGGGAATGTAGGTCTTGGACAATTCTTTTCACCCTTTCAAAGAAAATTGTTTTTATCAGACAAGAGAACCTGTTGTTCTCGGGAAAGCGGCGGTATCTCTGATATTCGATACGCCGGTAATATACATCAGCATTCTCTCGAATCCGAGGCCGAAGCCCGAATGAGGAGCCGAACCGTATTTACGAAGGTCAAGATACCATTCGTAGTCTTCAAGAGTCATGCCTCTGGACTTGATCTGGTCAAGAAGCAGGTCGTAATTGTCTTCCCTCTGGCTTGCGCCGATGATTTCACCGACTCCGGGAACAAGCAGGTCCGTAGCGGCAACGGTTTTGCCGTCGGGATTGAGCTTCATATAGAAGGATTTAATTTCTTTCGGATAGTTGATAACGAAGACGGGTTTTCCGAATACTTTTTCGGTAATATACCTTTCGTGCTCGGTCTGAAGGTCAAGTCCCCAGGAAACGGGATACTGGAATTCGACGTCGGCTTTTTTAAGAATCTCAATAGCGTCGGTGTATTCAAGAACCGCAAATTCGGAATTGACAATATTTAAGAGCTTTTCTTTAAGACCCTTTTCAAAGAACTTTTCAAAGAAGTCAATTTCTTCAGGACAGTCTTCAAGAACTGCGTTTGTGATATATTTAATCATATCCGTCGCAAGGGAAATGATGTCGTTAAGGTCTGCAAAGGAAACCTCGGGCTCAATCTGCCAGAATTCGGCGGCATGGCGGGGAGTGTTGCTTTTTTCGGCTCTGAAAGTAGGACCGAATGTGTAAATCTTTCCCATCGCAAGAGCAAGGGCTTCACCCTCGAGCTGACCTGAAACGGTAAGACCCGCTTTTTTCTTGAAGAAATCATTTGCGTAATACTCTTCTTCCGTTTCATAGGGAGTCCTGAATTCATGAGTTGTTACCCTGAATATTTCGCCTGCGCCTTCGCAGTCGCTTCCCGTGATAATCGGAGTATGAACGTAAGTGAAGTTTCTTCCCTGAAAGAAGTCGTGAATTGCCTTTGCAAGGGAAGAACGCACTCTGAACATTGCGTTGAACGTATTCGTCCTTCCGCGAAGATGGGGAATAGTTCTCAGAAATTCGAGAGTGTGCCTTTTTTTCTGCATCGGATAATCGGACGGGCAAGCGCCGAGAACCGTAAGAGACGCCGGATGAAGCTCAACGGGCTGCTGCTCGTTAAGAGATTTTACAAGTTTGCCGCTGACCGAAATCGAGGTTCCTACGCTCAGGTGAAGCGCTTCGTCTGCTTTTTCAAAGGCTTCTTTATCAATGACTATTTGCAGGTTGTTAAGGCTGGTTCCGTCGTTGAGGGCAATAAAGCCGACAGCTTTTGAATCCCTTACGGTGCGAATCCAACCGCAGACAGTAATTTCTTTGTCAATGTATTCGCCTGTGGAAGCGAATATGTCGCATAAATCAGTGTGTTTCATTTTTGTCACTCCAAAGTTAAGTATCAGATTTTTTTATTGTAATGTCAATAAAATCATGGGTTAAGGCAGACTCCCGAAGAATCGAATCGGTAGGTTTTTCTGCCGATTTTCGTGTCTTTGACTGCCATTTTGCCGTTTGAATTAAGATAGTACCATTTTCCGTTCAGCTTAAGCCAGCCTGTTTTCATTGCTCCGTTGCTATTGAAATAATACCAGCTTCCGCCGATTTTCTTCCAACCCTTCTGCATAATACAGCTGTCGTTGAAATAGTAATAAACTCCGTCTATTTTTGCAAATCCGGTTTTAGCGCTTCCGCCCGTTGAAAAATAATACCATTTTCCGTCAAGCTTTTTCCAGCCGGTTTTCATTACGCAGTTTTCATCGAAATAGTAGAGCTTATTACCGATTTGCTGCAATCCGGTTTTAGCGTTGCCGTTTGACGAAAAATAATACCATTTTCCGCCAACCTTTTTCCAGCCGGTCTGCATTATGCGGTTTTCGTCAAAATAGTAGAGCTTGTTCTTGATTGTCCGAAGACCTTTCAAAGCTACTCCGCTTGAATCAAAATAATACCAGTCGCAGGAAATGTTCTGCCAACCTCTGAGCATTTCGCCGTTATCTGCTTTTGCTATGATAAATGCTGCGTCGTTTTCGGTAAAACCGTTAAGACAGGAGGCGGGGATTATCACTTCGTAACTTTTATACGAATAATCAAGATCCACATTTCCGTCGATTCCGTCGACTGAGCCTTTGCTCGTATACTGCCACATTGTATAGTCGCCTTCGTAGGTGACTTCATTGTAATACTGGGCTACCCATACGTCATAATCAGAAAGCTGCGACATATCGAGAACATTCGTCAGCCACGACTTTGACGAGTAGATTATTACATAGTAACCTTCTTCTTTAAGCCTTTCGCAGAAGGTTTTTATGATGTTTGTAAGCGTCTGCTTAGGAAGAGCGCTCTGACTGCTTTCTTCGATGTCATAGGCTATGGGATATTCAAATTTTTTGCCCTTAAGGTATGAAAGACAGAATTCCGCTTCCTTTTTCGCATCCTCAACTGTAGTTGCGTATGAATAGTGGTAAACGCCTATGGGCATGCCTACGGCTTTTGCATTTTTGTAATTGTTCTCAAACTGGGCGTCCTTCTGATCCTTGTTTTTTCCGTAGCCGCCCCGGATCATTGCGAATTCATAGCCGTCTTTTCTAACCTTTGCCCAGTCGATATTACCCTGAAAGGTTGATACGTCAATTCCTTTTTTCGTATGGTTAACGTTTATGGAATTAAGGTAATACCATTTTTCGCCCTGTTTCAGCCAGCCCGTTTTCATCGAGCCCGAGGGATTGAAATAATACCACTTGCCGTTAATTTTCTGCCAGTCGGTAAGCATGTAACCTTCATCGTCAAAATAATAGGTTTTCCCGTTAACTTTAAGAAAGCCGGTTTGAGCTACATGGTCAATATAAAAACGGTAGCGTCCGTTTTCCTTAACCCAACCGTTCGGAGTAAGGTTAACGAATATGAATCCGTGCGTTGCGCAAAACGTTTCAATAAGGGTATTGTTTTTGGATTTAAGCGTCGTTACCGAAGAGTTATAGAATGAGTTTACCCCGATATAATTTGTCGCGTCGCCGAGCATAACGCTTTTGACCGGCGAGCCGTAAAAAGAGAAGGAATCAATCCGTGTTACGCTCTGCGGAACGGAAACCTCTTCGACGCTGTTGCGGTTAAAGAAAAAGTACAGTCTTGTTCTGTCTTTGTTCAACAGCATTCCGTCGCTGACTGCAAAACAGTCGTTATCGGCGGAAAAAGAAATGTCGGAAAGAATCAGACAACCGAAAAACGTTCCCTCTTCAATTCTGTTCAGAGAGGACGGAAGAACAAGCTTTGTTACGCCCGAACAACCGGCAAATGCGTCCTTTGCGAGAGCAGAAACGGTGTACGAATCAATCTGTTCGGGAATTACGACGGAATTCCCTTCGGGAACAACCTTTGTGATTTTTACCGTTGAGTCTTCAAGAATCTCATATTCGATTCCGCTATTGCCTGCGTAAGCAATTATGCAAAAAGAGGGGATAAAAAGCGCGATTATTAAAAACGAAGCTAAAAAATTACGTAAAAAGGAATTCGTTTTCATCTGACTTCACCGTCAATCTTTTCTTTTTTCTTGGCTTTTTTGTCTTCATACATTCTTTCGTCTGCAAGATTGAAAAGGAAATGTATATCCGCTTCGGGATTTATTTCTTTTGTTCGCCTTGCATATCCTACGGCGACGGAGTCGGAAGTCAGGTCGCTGTTTTGCTGGCTGTCAATGTTTGAAAAAAGAACATTGATATGTGAATCAACATCCCCGTCGGGTAAATCCGTAAGAAGAACTACGAATTCGTCCCCGCCGACTCTGTATATTTTACCGATATGACCGAATGCGGTTTTAAGAGCGGACGCGAGTCCCTTGATTAACCTGTCGCCGACTGCGTGACCTTCAACGTCGTTAATCTTTTTAAGGTTGTTGAGGTCAAGCATAATAACCGTGATATCTTTGTATTTGTCTTTCTCGCTCTCAACCCTGTCAAAATCTTCTGTGAATGCAGTGCGGCTGCCGAGTCCCGTAAGCAAATCCGTATACGCGGATTGCTTGTAGAAATTCGACATGGCGGCGTCCTGCTTGTCTTTTGAAGACTGGACATAGGAATCATACAGGAGAATTGCAATGAACGAAATCATTCCTGCAAAGAAGAAATCCCTGAAATGATATGCCGAGAAAAATGAATGTATATATCCGTGGTGATACGAAATAAGCGAAACAATCGCAAAGAATGCAAGTATTACCGTGCCTGCAAGAAGATTCTTGAGCTGCTTGTTCTTCCTGTCAAGAATACAGCAGACAAGAACAACCGCAACGACAGATCCCATAAGACCGTGAGCAAAATACAGATGCTTTTCAAATCCGATGGATGCGAAAATGTAAATAAGCATGGAAATCGTTGCGTATGTCCATGACATAACCGAAACAAAAGCCATAGGAAGATTAAAGCGCTTAAGCTTTTCCTTGGCAAACATCGGGAACAGGCAGGGCAACGTCAAAAATGAGAAATAAGCAATTATGTATTTTACGTAAGCGTTTTTGAAGAGCAACTGCATGAGTATAGTTTCCGAAGCCAGCCAGTTCGAAGATGCAAGAATGAACAGGCCGAGATACAGCGTCGCCCTGAATGGCTGACGCCTTAAACCCAGATAAAATGACTTGAAAATTTCAAACAGTGAAACAAGAGTCATTACGAAGCAGATGATTATGGAAATCAAATCGTTTCTGATAAGACGAAGTATTATACCGTCGTTTCCTTCGACAAGGAACTCCCTTTCCTGACGCCAGTCAGTCTGCTTTCCGGGGTAGGTGGCAGATATTTTGATTTCCTTTCCGGCAGAACCTTCCGGAAGGGTCAGAAGAACATAGTGACTGCCGAGGTTAATCGGTTTTTTAAAATTGTTTTCGATGCCGTATTGATATTCGAGATTGCCGTCAATATAAATATATAAAACTTCGTCTGTGCTTTTAAATGCTATTGCGGTGTGTTCTTCGATTCCGTACGGAATCGTATTTTTGAAAATAAGAGTATGAGTTCCATCTTCGTTCTCGGTCTCGCTGATTTCCCAGCCTTCTTCGAGTGTCTGTATCGGATCAACCGAAAGATTAATGCTTTCCGTTTTATAAACGGAAAAAGTATAAACAGCGGTTAAAAAGAATATAATCAGGCTGATAATCATAACTATTTCCGAAAAATGATCTCTGACAAAAATCATAAATTTCGAATCAGTGCTTTTGCTCTCAAACATTTGCTCACCCCATTTCCGAGAAAAATATATTTTATTATACCACAACGCATTTAATAAGTAAATAATTAATTTACTTTAAAATAAAAACGCCCGATTGCTAATCGGGCGAATAAAAACAGTTTATTAATTACAGTTCGTTTATATATCTGCAAGCCGCAAGAGCCGCTACCGCACCGTCTGCGGAGGCGGTTGTAATCTGACGGACCTGCTTGCTTCTGCAATCGCCTGCGACAAAAATTCCGGGAGTTTTCGTCAGACAGTTTTCGTCCGAGTCAAAATAGCCGAAACTGTTCAAATCCGCAAGATTTTTAAACGGTTCGTTTTCGGGAATAAGACCTATGGCAACAAACAGTCCGTCACATTTGACTTCCTGTTTTTCGCCGGTTGTCCTGTCTTCGATTTCAACGCCGCGAAGCTCGTTCCCGTCGGTTATAAGACGGTTGATTTTCGTGTTCGTGTGAGAAACGACATTATCCCTTGAGAACAGCACGTCCTGAAGTCTGCCTTCACCCGTGAAAACGGGTAAGTCCTGAAGCATAATGACTTTGCTGCATTTGTCGGAAAGAAGGATGGCTTCCTGCAACGCCGAGTTTCCTCCGCCTGCAACACAGACTGTTTTGTTTTTATAAAAATCTCCGTCGCATACGGCGCAAAAAGATATGCCTTCTCCGACAAGCTCTTTTTCGTTTTCAAGCCCGAGCATGCGGTGCTTGACACCGGTTGCAAGAATAACGGCTTTGCCTTCAAAACTGCTTCCTTCTCCGGTTTTTACCAGCTTTGTCTTTCCGCAGTCCTCAATCGAAATAACCGTTTCAAATTCGATTTCAGCGCCCTGCTCAAGAATCTGGGACAGCATACTGTCCGCTATCTCATTGCCGCTCATGGAAAGAGTTCCGGGATAGTTTTCAACCTTTGGAGAATGTGTAATCTGACCGCCGAAACCGGTCTTTTCTATTACAAGCGCGCTCTTGCCGTTACGAAGCGCATAAAGAGCCGCCGTCATGCCTGCCGGACCGCCGCCGACAACAATTATATCATACATAGTTTTACCTCTTAAAAAATGAGCAGAAACTGAATTAACAATTTCTGCTCAAAGAATTGTTTTTGAATTATTTATTCATAAGGAAGCCCTTGATATCCGAAACGCCGCGGTATTTTTCAAATCCGTCGGAAGTCGGAACTACAAGAGTCGGAGCCTGTTTTATACCGTATTTTTCAACAAGCTCACGCTCTTCGTCGGCGTTAAGAGCAATATAATCAACGCCCGCCTTGTCAAGAAGTGCGGCTGCTGCCTTGCAATTCGGACAGGTCATTGTCTTGAAAAGAATTGCCTGAGCGCCGTTGCACTGCGCTTTTTCTTCCGTCTTAACCGCAGTCGCTTCAACCGGCGTGTCAACAGGAGCAGGGTTCGGTCCCTTGTGAGTCAGATGCGAACGTCCGATGTTATAAACCTTACGGTCCTTATATTCCTGAGCCTTGCCGTCGTTCCAGTTCTGGATGGGACGGTAGTAACCGGTGATTCTTGAGTTAACTTCGGTTTTTGCTCCGCAGATCGGGCAGGTGTACTGCTCGCCCGTAAGATAGCCGTGGTCTTTACATACGGAGTATGTGGGCGACATGGTGTAGTAGGGAAGCTTATAGTTTTCCGCAATCTTTCTTACAAGATTGGCAGCCGCTTTCCAGTCGGGAAGCTTTTCGCCGAGGAATGCGTGGAAAACAGTACCCGAAGTATAAAGAGTCTGTAAATCGTCCTGAATGTCAAGAGCGGAGAAAATGTCCTCCGTGTAACCGACGGGAAGATGCGAAGAATTCGTATAGTAGGGCGTACCGTTCATATTTGCGGTAATGATGTCAGGGAAGTCTTCCTTGTCGTGCTTTGCGAAGCGGTATGTTGTAGACTCTGCGGGCGTTGCTTCAAGGTTGTAAAGGTCGCCGTATTCTTCCTGATAGTCCGAAAGACGTTCTCTCATGTGGTTAAGAACATCGCGCGCAAAACGCTGTGTTTCGGGATGAGTCAGGTCTTTTCTGAGCCAGTTGGCATTAAGACCGACTTCGTTCATACCTATAAGACCTATGGTTGAGAAGTGGTTCTCAAAAGTGCCGAGATATCTCTTTGTGTAGGGATAAAGTCCCTGCTCAAGAAGAGTGGTGATGACCGTACGCTTTGTTTTGAGCGAACGGGCGGCAATGTCCATAAGATGGTCAAGACGCTCGTAAAAATCCTTTTCGTCCTTAGCCTGATATGCGATTCTCGGAAGGTTGATTGTAACAACGCCGATTGAACCCGTGCTTTCGCCCGAGCCGAAGAATCCGCCTGATTTCTTGCGGAGTTCTCTCAGGTCAAGACGAAGTCTGCAGCACATTGAACGGACATCGCTGGGTTCCATGTCGGAGTTGATGTAGTTCGAGAAATAGGGAGTGCCGTATTTGGCTGTCATTTCAAAGAGAAGCTTGTTGTTCTCGGTTTCGCTCCAGTCAAAATCTCTGGTAATTGAATATGTGGGAATAGGATACTGGAAGCCTCTTCCGTTGGCGTCGCCCTCAATCATAATTTCGATAAACGCCTTGTTTACCATATCCATTTCCTTCTGACAGTCGCCGTATGTGAAGTCCATCTCTTTTCCGCCGATAAGAGCGGGAAGGTTTTTAAGGTCAGCCGGAACAACCCAGTCAAGAGTGATATTTGAGAACGGAGCCTGAGTACCCCAGCGTGAGGGGGTATTTACGCCGTAAACAAATGACTGAATGCACTGCTTGACCTCTTTCTGAGAAAGATTGTCAACCTTAACAAAGGGCGCAAGATATGTATCAAATGATGAGAATGCCTGAGCGCCCGCCCATTCATTCTGCATAATGCCAAGGAAGTTAACCATCTGGTTGCAGAGAGTTGAAAGATGATTTGCAGGGGAGGAGGTGATTTTGCCCGTAACTCCGCCGAGTCCTTCCTGAATAAGCTGCTTTAACGACCAGCCTGCGCAGTAGCCTGTAAGCATTGAAAGGTCGTGAAGATGAATATCCGCATTTCTGTGAGCCTCTGCGATTTCGTCGTCATAAACTTCGGAAAGCCAGTAGTTAGCTGTAATAGCGCCCGAGTTTGAAAGAATAAGACCGCCTACCGAGTAGGTAACGGTTGCGTTTTCCTTAACACGCCAGTCATTGATTTTAAGATAATTGTCAACAATCTCCTTGTAGTTAAGAAGAGCGGAGTTGACGTTGCGGATTTTTTCGCGCTGTCTGCGGTAAAGGATGTATGCCTTCGCGACATCGGCATAACCCGATTCGGAAAGAACCTTTTCAACGCTGTCCTGAATGGCTTCGACAGAGATTTTGTCGTCCTTGATTTTTTCTTCAAAGTCAGCTGTGACTTTAAGCGCAATTAAATCGATAACGCTTGAGTGGTACTGTTTGTTCTGGGCTTCAAAAGCCTTGGTGATGGCTGCGCTGATTTTGCTTATGTCAAAATCGGTTACGCTGCCGTCCCTTTTGATTACCTGATACATAATAAATCTCCCTAAGTGATAAAAAGTAGTTTTTCGTCAAATCACACGCTGTTTGACGCTGCAAAAGCCATTCTAACACTTAGAGAGTATTTTGTCAATATATTCCGATTAAAAATTTCAAAAACACAATATGTAGTTGTTTTTATTCTACTCCGCGAAGTTCGGTATTCGGTATAAACTGCCTTGAAACGGCGGCAAATTCCTTCATTTCGTCAAAAGACGGGGCCGTCAGATTGCCGTAGGGAACGGAATCCCTGTCGGTAAAACGCTGAAGAAAATATCTTTTTGCGCCTTTTATCATTTCGCACATTTTAATAAAATCTTCTTTTTCGTGAAATTCTTTTATGACTGTCGTGCGGAATTCATAATCAATTCCGGAATTAATAAGAATATGTATACTTTCTTTAATCTTACTCATATCGAGTCCGTCAACTCCGCAGGTTATGTCATATTTTTCTTCGCTGTTTTTAATATCCATTGCGACATATTCGACAAGCCCTTCATCAAGAATGCTCTTAAGCATTTCGGGATGATAACCGTTCGTGTCGAGCTTAACAGGATAGCCGATTGCCCGTATTTTTTTTATGAATTCGGGAAGTTCCTTGTGCAGACAGGGTTCGCCGCCGGTTATCGCAACGCCGTCTATAAGTCCTTTTCTGCTTTCAAGAAACCTGAAAAGCTCATCTTCGTCCATAATCGGCTGAGCGGTTCCGTCTATGAGTTCAAAGTTGTGGCAGAAAGGGCAGCGAAAATCGCAGCCGCCTAAAAACACCGTGCAGGCAACGTGTCCGGGAAAGTCAAGTAATGTCATTTTCTGAAGTCCGTGTAATTTCATTTTTTTATCTCCTAAATTGCGGCAAGAATATGTAAATTGCGAAGAGAAGAGTCCTCAATCGAATCGTTTACGGAATATGCGTGCTTTTCAAGGTCGCCGCAGTTTGCCTTTGTAAGACCTTTGTCGATTAATACATCAATAATATCGGCAGCAATTCCTTCAATGGCATAGTATTTTTCTTCCGCTGTTTCGCTTTCGTTGTCGGTAGTCATCAGGTATTCCATAATTTCCGCTTCAAGAGAAAGCGTTTCAAGCTTTCTGAGCGAGCGGAAACTCCATTTATAATACGGCTGATATTTCCCGTTAAGCAGGAAAATAACTTCGCTTGCGCTTTTGACGAACTCGAAAACAGCAAGCTGATCCGCAGCCTGTTCGTTATGGTCGATACATCTTTTATAATTGTACTGTCCGGACTGAGCCATAAGCAGCAAATTCCCGGCGAGCTTCTTTTTCATTATGTCATCGGGATAAAAAGCGAGCGCTTTGCGAATCTGGGTAACTTCGCCGTAATTATCAAAGAAAACTTCTCCGTTAGTAACCTCCGCAAGAGCGTATTCGGGAGTTTTAAGCCAGTCTTCATCGGTAAACAATCCGTTTTCGAGACCGATTTTTTCTTTAAAGAATTCGTCGGTGCGAAGCACACCGTGTCTTGCGCCGCCGACAGGCGAAAGCATATTTCTTTTAAGCCCCATAAATTCTTTCGGAAGCTTTGCATAAGCTCTTTCAAGGGCGAAAGCCTGCTTTCTGTCAACCGTGTTTTCGTCCGGCAGAAAAATGCAGAAACCCGGTTCAAAATCGTGATCGCGCGATATTTCGTCGTCAAATCCGAAACACTCCGAGCCGCTTCCGAAAAGACCTGCCGAAAGATAGGGGAGAAGAGAAGAAAACTCATTTTCAAGCATCGGTTTTCCGTATTCTTCAAAAAAAGCTTTTGAGATTTCAAGCCCTTTCATAAATATCCTCCGCCCTTTTTGTCAGTTCCTTTGCCGCAAGAAAATAGCCGTAGTAGGAGAACGACGGAGCGCATTTCTCGCATACAAATGCGTAATACCCGTCTTTCTTAACGTCTTCGTTGTTAAGCAAATCGTACGCCTTGTCAAGATAGCCGAATATTTTGCTTTCGGCGTTTTCAATTCCGTCTCTTGCTTCAAGAGCGTCTGCCATATTAAGATATGTAATAGCCTGCTCAAGAACGCCGCCGTCAACTTTATCCATTATTTTCAGCGCCTTTTCGTAAAGAATAAACGCGTCGTCGAAATTTCCGAGGGCAACATTTGTAAGCGCCATATTGTTATAAAGTCCGCCGAGAAGCTCCGGTGATGTTTTTTCGTTCGATTCGTAAATCGATTTTGCTTTTTCAAAAAGCCCGAGCGATTTTTCGTTTTCTCCGAATGCGTTATAAGCAGTCGCGATATTTATATATGTAGTGCCTGCGCTTATGTTGTTTTCAAAATCAAGCTCTTTGATAAGCTTTAATGCTTCGTCTGCGTTTTCAAAGGCGTTTTCTTTCTCGCCGGTTTTTCTGTAATGACCGACAAGCTCATTTCTTATAAGAAGCTCACCGCCCTTGTCAAAACCGAGCTTCGCTTCTTCCAGCCAGTATTTCAAGTGTCTCTCTGCGCCCTGATAATCCCTGTGAGCCATATATTCGTTCATTTTCTGAATAATTCTCTGCTGGGGAACGGGCTTGACTTCGGGAGTAACTGCGTACGGCTCGTCGCATAAAAGACATCTCGGTTCAGCGTAATCTTCGGGTGTAAGATAACCTTTTTTGTTGCTCATAGTTTTACTCCGTTAAATGTTTTTCAGAATATACGAAGCCGCGTCAAGCATCTTAACGGCAATTTCACGGCTTTTTTCAAAGAAATTGACCGATTCAATGCTTTCGTTTAATATCGGTTCGTAGTATCCGATTCTCTTAATGCTTTCATTTTCCGTTCTTAAACATACTTTCTTTGAACGGTAAAAAAATTATAACAGTATTCCGATATAAAATCAATTGAATAATTGTGTGTTTTATTATTTTGTGATATTATTAACTGCGGAAGTGATATTATGAACGAAAAGATAAAAAAGCTGAAAGATTTTATTGACGAAAGCGAAAATATAGTCTTCTTCGGCGGAGCAGGCGTATCCACTGAAAGCGGAGTTCCGGACTTCAGAAGCAAGGACGGGCTTTACAATCAGCATGACGTGAGATTTGAAAAATATCAGCCCGAATATCTTTTGAGTCACAGCTGCCTTGTGTACGAGCCGGAAGTATTTTTCGAGTTTTACCGTCAGAAAATGGACGCAAGGAGCGTCAAACCCAACGCGGCGCATTATTTCCTTGCAGAGCTTGAAAAAGCCGGTAAGCTCAAAGCCGTGGTAACTCAGAATATTGACGGACTTCACCAGAAAGCCGGAAGCAAAACCGTTTATGAAATCCACGGTTCCACAACCCGTAACTACTGTATGAAGTGCGGTAAGATTTTTGACGGAGATTATATTTATGAAAGCGACGAAAGAGTTCCGCGCTGCGATTGCGGCGGCATTGTGCGCTGTGATGTAACTCTTTATGAAGAACAGCTTCCGTACGGCGACGTTGAGGGCGCTGTCGACGCTATATCAAAGGCTGACATGCTTATAATCGGCGGCACTTCGCTGACTGTTTATCCCGCCGCTTCGTTTGTGCGTTATTTCAGGGGAAAGCATACCGTTATTATCAACAAGGAACACCTTAATTTCAGCCTTGACAAAGAAAACGACCTTGAAATAAACGAGCCTATCGGCAAGGTTTTCGAGAGTTGCAAACAACTTTATAATATGGTAAAATAATTCTATCTTATCAGGAAACGGGGAAAGCTTATGTATATGAACGATAACGGCAAAATCTGGCTTGCTACGGGCGAAGAAAGAGTTTACCTTGAGCCGTCGATGTGTAACCGTCACGGTCTTATTGCCGGCGCTACCGGTACGGGTAAAACAGTAACTCTTAAAGTAATCGCGGAGTCATTTTCCGACCTGGGGGTTCCCGTATTTATTGCGGATATCAAGGGCGATCTTACGGGAATGTGCGTCCCCGGATGCGAAAACAAACATATCCGCCGTTCGATAGACACTATGGGAATTGAAAACTTCGATTATGTTTCATATCCCGCAAGATTCTTTGACGTTTACGCTAAACAGGGACATCCCGTACGCACTACGGTTTCCGATATGGGACCCGAGCTTCTTTCGAGGCTCCTCGGACTTTCCGATGTTCAGAGCGGAGTTTTAAGAATCATTTTCCGCATTGCCGATGATAACGGAATGTTGCTTCTTGACCTTAAGGATTTGAGAAGCATGGTTCAGTTTGTGGGCGACAACGCCAACGATTATAAGCTTCAGTACGGTAATATTGCGGCTCAGTCGGTGGGCGCTATTCAGCGAGCGTTACTCACGCTTGAAGACGAGGGCGGAAATATATTCTTCGGTGAGCCCGAGCTTGACCTTGCGGACTGGTTCGACTGGGACGAATCCGGCAGGGGAGTTATGAATATTCTTGAATGTAACGAACTTTTCCAGCATCCGCTTTTATACAGCACGTTCCTGCTCTGGATGCTTTCCGAGCTTTATGAAATGCTTCCCGAAGCGGGCGACCTTGAAAAGCCGAAAATTGCGTTTTTCTTTGACGAAGCGCACCTTCTTTTTAATGACGCTCCGAAAGCTCTTATTGAAAAGGTTGAACAGGTTGTAAGGCTTATCCGTTCAAAGGGCGTTTCCGTCTGGTTTATTTCTCAGAATCCGTCGGATATTCCCGAAACGGTTTTAAGTCAGATCGGAAACCGTGTTCAGCACGCGTTAAGAGCTTATACTCCCAACGAGCAGAAAGCGCTTCGCTATGCCGCGCGTTCATTCAGGGAAAACCCGAATTTTGATACCGAAAGAGTTCTTCAGGAGCTCGCAACGGGCGAAGCTCTTGTTTCCGTGCTTGATGAAAAAGGCGTTCCGACAATAGTCGAAAAAGCGGGAATCCTGCCGCCGAGAAGCTCAATGGCGGCTGTCGCTCCCGAACTTGTTCAGCAGGCAATTTTCACAAGTCCGCTCAGAGATAAGTATTCTCAGGCTCTTGACCGCGAAAGCGCCTATGAAATGCTTACCGCAAGATATGAACACTCTCAGGCGCAGCAACAGCAGCTTGAAGCTGAAATTGAAGAAGAAAAGCAGGAGCTTGAAAAGGAAAAATATGAAACCGAGCTTGACAAACAGAGGGCAAAGCTTCAGAAGGAAAAGGAAAAGCTCGAAAAAGAACGCGAGCAGTTAAGGGAAAAGGCAAAGAAAAAGACAACAACCAAACGTAATACTTCCGTTATGTCAAAAACCATGAATTCCGCAGCGAACACAATAGGAAGGGAACTCGGAAAGCAGCTTATCAGAGGAATTTTCGGAACGATTAAAAAATAAAAATCAAAACAGAAATGCCGTACGGAATGTATGGCATTTTTTGTGTAAAAAAATAAGTTGAATTATATTATTAAAAGTAGTATAATGTCGAGGCTGTGTGTAAAAACGGCGATTTTTCATTAAGGATTGTTTGCATGGATTCATTTTTTCTGACATATTTTGCGGCGTTGATTGTTCCGCTGAGCGTACTTTTGTATATTCTCACGCCGAAAAAAGCGAAACCGTATTATCTGATTCTTATAAGCTGGGCGGTTTTCTTTTTTATCAGCGGAAAAACGCTTTTATATCTTTTGCTGACTATTGCTGTCACATTCCTGAGCGGCTTAAAGCTTGATAAGATTCAGGCTTTAAAAGCCGACGAGCTTTCTTCTCCTCCCGAGGGAGTAACAAAAAAAGAGATTAAGGCAAAGTACAGGAAAAAGCAAAGGGGAGTATTGGCTCTTGCGGCTGCGATTAACATTCTTGTTCTTGCCGTTCTCAAGTATTCGCCGTTCTTCCTTGGAAACATCAATTCGATTATTTCTTTGTTCGGCAGTGATTTTGTTATTCCGATTCCGAAGCTTGCGGCTCCGATAGGTATTTCGTTTTATACTCTTGAAGCGATTTCGTATCTTTCGGATATTTATAACGAAAAAATCAAAGCGGATAAAAACATTTTCAGACTTACTTTGTTTTTAAGCTTTTTCCCGCATATTATCGAAGGACCTATCTGCAGGTACGGCGAAACCGCCGGACAGCTTTGGGACACGAAACCGATTAAGAGCGAAAACGCCTTTAACGGAATGTTCAGAATTCTTTTCGGACTTTTTAAAAAGATTGTTATTGCCGACAGGCTTAACGTTTTTATCCAGTCCGTTTACGGCAGCCCCGAAAGCTATGACGGAGGAATCATCGCTCTGTCCGCCGTGGCTTATACTCTTCAGCTTTACTCGGAATTTTCCGGTACGATTGACGTCGTTCTCGGTACGGGCAAAATTTTCGGAATTGAGCTTGCGGAAAACTTCCGTCAGCCGTTTTTCTCGAAGACCATTTCCGAATTCTGGAAACGCTGGCACATAACACTGGGAACATGGTTCAGGGATTATATTTTTTATCCCGTTTCAATGTCCTCAAGGGTTATAAAGCTTACCAAAAAATCCAGAAAAAGATTCGGAAATCATCTCGGACCGGTACTTGTAGCGTCCATAGCGCTTTTTTGCGTATGGATTTGCAATGGACTCTGGCACGGTTCGGGCTGGCAGTATATTTTCTTCGGAATGTATCACTTCTTCCTGATTGAACTGGGCAATATAATCGAACCGACGGGAATTAAAATCACCGAAAAGCTCCATATTGACAGGGAAGGTAAATTCTATACTGTTTTCTGCATTATAAGAAGCGCCGTTCTTGTATGTATCGGTGAAATGTTTTTCCGCGCCGAAGGGCTCAGGACGGGCTTTAAAATGTTCGGCATAATGGTAACGCGCTTCAGCTTCAAGTCGTTTGCAGACGGGACTTTTATGAATATCGGTCTTGATATAAACGATATTGTCGTTCTTGCCGTTTCTCTTTCGGTTGTCTTTGTTTTCAGCATTCTTGCCGAAAAGGGCAAAAGCCCGCTTTATCATATCGGCGAAAAGCCTATGGCGGTTCGATGGCTTGTGTATTTTATTCTGATTTTTGCTGTCATAATATTCGGCGCATACGGCGGAACATACGCTCCGCTCGACCCGATTTATGCTGATTTTTAAGGGGGAACGGTAAATGAAAAAAGTGTTTAAAGCCGTTGCCCGGCTGATATGTTTTGTACTCGTGTTTGTGCTTTTGCTTGCGACTTTGTCCTATCTTTTTGTTCCGCAGAATTTGCACAGACCCTTCAGCTTTAAAAACTTCACAGCCAATGCAATTGTTACGGAAAAAGAGAATACGATTGACGTTGTAATTCTCGGCGACAGTGAGGCGTGTTACGGGTTTACCCCTCTCCAGATGTGGCAGGAACACGGAATCGCCGCGTTCAACTGCGCTATGAATGTTCAGGTTCTTGATTATACGGAAAAGTATCTTGAAGAAGCCTATGAGCTTCAGACACCGAAGGTTATTATTTTTGAGGCCAATATGATTTTCAGAAAACCGAACACCGGAAATTATGTTGAAAATGTTGCTCTTAATACGTTTTCGCTTTTCCGCACCCATAACAGATGGAAAACCGGCGAGGTTTCGGGAGATATGAAGGGTTATCTTTTCAAAGATGCCGTTCATCCTGCAAAAAAGACGGAAAATATGATTCCTACGGACAAAGCGGTTCCCATTCCGGAGGAGAATATGGAAAACCTTAACCGTATCTGTTCTTTCTGCAAAGATAATGACATCGAGTTAATTATCGTAAGCACTCCGTCGGTCAAGAACTGGAATTACGAAAAGCATAACGCCGTTGAAAAATTCGCTTCGGATAACGGGATCGAATATATTGATATGAATCTTCTTAAAGACGAAGTTCCGATTGACTGGAATACCGACACGTTCGACAAGGGTAATCATATCAATAACAGCGGAGCTAAAAAGGTAACAGGCTATCTCGGAAAATATCTTTCGGAAAACTGTAATCTTCCCGACCACAGGGGAGAAAGCGAATACGAAAACTGGGACAGGGAACTTGACAAGTATCTTGAAATGGTTTCCGCAGGAAGGGAAAACTGATAAAAATAAAAAGGACAGTACGGTTTAGGGCGATACCGATAAGGATGTTTAGGTTTTGGCTTTGTCCTTTTGTCCCTAAAGCAATTAAAAATCCCCTGAATACGTAAGTATGCAGGGGATTTTATAATCACTTTATGAACTAAAATTACTTTGCCAAAACTGCTTTGCACCCTAAAATAAGATAATTTATCGTCAGAACAATGAATAAAACGGGATTAAGGCTGTCGCCTTAATCCCGTTTTTGAAGCAGTTATAACGGAAAAGTGCTTATTTTAGGGCTTAAACCTCCTTATCGGTGTCGCCCTTTTGTACTGTTCCTTAATTTTTATTGTTTTATTCCGAGAACGGAGTCGAAACTCTCGTAAGAGTGAAGTTATATGCGTCTCTCGTCTGGTTATACCGGTAAATACTGAGCACAAGACCGATGCCCAGATAAATGCAAAGATTCGACGAACCGCCTGCGCTGAAGAACGGAAGAGTAATGCCGATAACGGGCAGGAATTTAAGGACCATTCCGATATTTATAATAACCTGACCGAGTATTATCGCCGCCATTCCCGAGCACATGTATCTTGTGGCGTCGTCGCGTGACTTTCTTCCGACGTGAAGTATTTCAATTACAATCAGAATCAGTATCAGCAGCGCAGCCGCGCACCCGACAAAACCGAGTTCCTCGCCGATAACCGTGAAAATCATATCGTTTTCACGTTCCGGAACAAGACCTCCCTGAGTGTAGACTCCTTTAAAAAGACCGAATCCGAAAAATCCGCCCGAGCCGAGCGCGTTCATTCCGCGTTCCTGCTGATAGATGATGTCGGGATATAATTCCGGATAAAACAGCGCCAAGAATCTTTCGCGCTGGATTGCCGAAAAACCGTAGAGCCAGATAAGCGGAGAGGCAGCCGCAAGAAGAACCGTTCCGCCGAGAAAATATCCCCAGTGAAGACCTGCCGAGAAAAGCATAATAACCGTCATAATCACAAAGATTAACGCCGAACCCATATCGCCCGTAAGCGCAACAAGACCAATCGGAACGACTGCGTGGAGGGCGAGGGGAATAAGGCTTGTTATTTTATTGATTTTTTCCTTTACAAGGTCAAGATGAATTGAGAATGTGATGATAAACGCGATTTTCAGAAGCTCCGAAGGCTGGAAATAAATCGAGCCTAACGGAATCCAGGTCTTTGCGTCGGTTCTCTCGTTCGGACCGACTCCGATAAAGAACAAAAGAAGCATCAGCGCAACCGAAACAACCGCTGCAACAGGCCATAGCTTAACCACAACCTCATAGTCGACAGCCGAAATAATCAGCGCAATTACAAAGCCTATAAGCACCGCCGCGCCCATAACGATAGCGTCTCTTGAAACGGTCTGACCTTCTTCAAGCTTGAATCTCGTGGCGCTGAAAACCATTACGGTTCCGAAAGCGGAAGCGCATAGACAGAGAAAAACAAGAAGCTTGTCGGTTTCTTTTATGAAATTTTTAATAATGTTAAAAAATCTTTTCATACACCTTATTATATATATTTTAAAAATTTATTCAAGAGTCACTTTATTTATTTGATTTTTATGTTATAATGATACGTAAGAAACTTTTGAAAAGCCGAAGGAATTGAAAATGCCGGAATTTATTACTCACAGCAGAGAGCAAACTGTTTCTCTCGCCGAAAAATTTGCTTCTTCGCTTAAAAGCGGGGATGTTGTCGCCCTGTTCGGAGATCTCGGAGCGGGTAAGACGGCGTTTGTTTCGGGCGTTTCAAAAGGGCTCGGATGCTCGGAAGCTTTCAGCCCGACCTTTGCCATAGTTAACGAATACCGCGGCGAAAAAACACTTGCTCATTTTGATATGTACCGTATTTCAACATGGGAGGACCTCGAAACCACGGGTTATTACGATTATCTCGAAAACGGTTCAATCCTTTGTATCGAGTGGAGCGAAAACATCCTTAACGCTCTGCCCGAAAAATACATCCGTGTTGAAATTACGAAGCTCGAAGAAGAAAACGACAGAAGAATTGTTATTACGGGGGTAGAAGATGAAAATTTTAGCTCTTGACAGCGCGGCAAAAACCGCGTCGGTAAGCATTACCGAGGACGGCAAAGTTCTGTCCGAGTTTTTCCTTAACGTCGGGCTTACTCACAGCGAAACGCTTCTCCCTTTAATCAGTTTTTCCCTTGTAAGCACAAAAAACACCGTCAACGATATCGATTATTTCGCTCTGACTGTCGGACCCGGCTCGTTTACGGGAATCCGTATCGGCGCGGCGGCTGTAAAGGGAATGGCTCTGCCCGTAAACAAGAAGATTATTCCCGTTTCAAGCCTTGAGGCAATCTGTTATCCTTACCGTGATTTTAACGGCATTGCATGCGGCGTGATGGACGCAAGGAATAATCAGGTTTATTGCGCTGCTTTTAAAAACGGCGAAAGGCTTTTTGACGACAGCGCGCTTATGATTGAAGAACTCAAAGCTGTTCTTAAAGAAAAAGGCGAAAAAGTTGTTTTTATCGGCGACGGAGCGAAGCTCGTTTACGATTCGCTTTCGGACGGGCTTGATTGCATAAGGGCTAAAAGCGAAATTGAGTTTCCCCACGCTTCAAGCGTTGCTCTTATAGCAGAGAGTAAAACCGAAGAAGCTGTCGACGGCGCGCAGATTGTTCCCGTGTATCTGAGACTTCCTCAGGCGCAAAGGGAATTGAATAATAAAAATAATAAAAAGGAAGATGAAAAATGATTGCATTAGGCGCAGACCACGGAGGATTTGAATTAAAGGAAGCCATAAAAAAGCATCTCGACGACAGGGGAATAAAGTACGTTGACTGCGGAACTTATTCGTCCGATTCGGTCGATTACGCTCCCATAGCGAAAAGAACCTGCGACAGGGTAGTTTCAGGCGAGTGCGAAAAAGCGATACTCTGCTGCGGAACGGGCATAGGCATTTCCATGGCTGCAAATAAAGTTAAAGGCATAAGGGCTGCCTGCTGTTCGGACTATTTCAGCGCAAAGTTTACCCGTCTTCACAATGACGCAAACGCTCTTTGCATGGGCGGAAGAGTTGTCGGAGTCGGTCTTGCGATTGAGCTTGTCGACGTATTCCTCGACACCGAATTTGAGGGCGGAAGACATCAGAGAAGAATTGACCAGATTACCGAAATAGAAAATTCAAATTGACCTTGAAAAAGGAAGAATAAAGTCGTATAATATTTTTGAATTTTACAGAGAGGAATAATATTTATGTCAAAAGTATTTATTGCGGATCATCCGCTCATTCAGCACAAGCTTTCAATCCTCAGGGACGAAAGAACCGGCACAAAGGAGTTCAGAGCTCTTATCGGCGAAATTACAATGCTTCTTTGCTACGAGGCAACGCGTGACCTTCCGCTCGAGCCAAAAAAGGTTAAAACTCCCGTCGATTTTGCCGACACAAAGGTAATCTCAGGCAAAAAGCTTGCTTTCGTTCCGATTCTCCGCGCCGGCACGGGCATGCTTGACGCAGTTCTCGAGCTTGTTCCTTCGGCAAAAGTCGGTCATATCGGTCTTTACCGCGACCCCGAAACACTTAAACCCGTTACTTATTACTGCAAGCTTCCCGCAGATATTTCCGAGCGTGAAGTATTCGTTATTGACCCGATGCTTGCAACAGGCGGTTCCGCAATCGACGCTGTTGACAAGATTAAGGAGTTCAATCCCAAGTCAATTAAGTTTATGGGAATTATCGCAGCTCCCGAGGGACTCAAGGCTCTTAACGAGGCTCATCCAGACGTTGATATCTTCGTTTCCGCTCTTGACGATCATCTCAATGATCACGGATATATCGTTCCCGGTCTCGGCGACGCAGGCGACAGAATCTTCGGTACAAAATAATAATTGCATATTAAAAAAGCCCGTGAGGTTCCTCACGGGCTTTAATATTATTCTTTTATTCTGTCAGATTGAATCATAAAAAGAACTTATATAATCGGGGTCAATATCGTAGAAAGCGGCTTTCTTTGAAAGCATACCTTCATTACAGCTTATAAAAAAGGATTCTTCTGTTTCATCTTCGTAGGTCAGTTTAATATTATACTTTATACCTTCCATACCTATTCCGATATAGTTTACCTTTTTAAGCTCGAGTGAATTGATATAATTTGTAATTTCTTTGATTTTTTCACTGCTTTCAACAGTTTTTAGTTCTATTTCATTCCTGTCGTAGTCGTCTTTTTCTTCATTTAAAACGTATTCGTAGCCGCCGATAGTAACGCTTACAACTTTTTTCGTTATTTTCAGCGGCTCAAATTCTTCGTCCCATTCGCCGTTAGCGTCTACGAAGTATTTGCCGACAAACTGATTCAGAAGCGCTTTTCCGTCAGGACCGAAATAAAACCATTTTTCATAATTCTGGTTTTCAAGCACACGTTTTCTCCAGGCGTTTGTTACCATTGAACCGTCGGGGTCGAAGAAGTACGCCTGCGTGTCGTGACCGTTGCTCTTCCACCAGGTCGGCAACCACTGAAAACCGGTAAGCATTCTTCCGAAATAAAAGTAATATGTTTTTCCGCCTATAGTCTGCCACTCGTCAACCATTCTTCCGCTTTTGTCAAAATAGTACCAGAAGCTTGAATCGGTGTCATACGCAAAGCCAAAGAAATCAATCGGTATTTGCTTGTTTGTTTTAAGCCAGCCTTTTCTCATTGAGCCGCCGGGATTAAGGAAGTAAACGTCTTCGCCGTCTTTGAGCCAGCCGGTTTGCATAACCCCGCTGTTTCCGAAGTAATACCATTCGCCGTCAATCTTTTTCCAGCCTAAAGCCATACTGCCGGAAGGAGTGAAATAGTACCATTTTTTATTAAACTTGTGCCAGCCTGTGAGCATAAAGCCCGACTCGTCGAAGATGTACCACTTGTTATTAATCTTTTCCCAGCCCTTTTTCGTGTATGAGCCGTCTGAGTGTATAAACTGCCACCGTGAACCGTTCTTTTTCCATTTTCCGCTTATTTCGTTATCGGGCTGTAATGCGCCTTTTGAATTGAAATAATACCAGACTCCGTCTATGTACTGCCAGCCGGTCTGCATTATTCCTCCGCCGTGGTAAGGTGAACCGTCGGAATTGGAAGAAATGAAATACGTTTTGCCTTTTACCTCAATCCAACCGGTTTGCATTTTGCCGTTTGAAGCAAAATAATACCAGTTGCCGTTAACCTTTTTCCATCCGGTTACCATGTATGCGTTGTTGTCAAAATAATACCAATCGTCGTCAATTCGCCAAAATGATCCGGTTACAAAGGCGTCGTCATGGTTATCAAGGTAACAGTATTTCCACTTTCCGTCCTCTTTAACCCAACCTTTGGTTTGAGCAAAAACGGGGAAAGCAATGCTCAATACCGAAAAAATAACCGTTAAAGCGATAAGAAGCGATAATGCGGATTTAACAGGTTTTGTTTTCAACATTATAATTCATCTCCTTTAAAACAATAAATGCAAAGTGTGAAATCATCCCTTTAATTCGGATGACAAATTAAATCGTTGATGTTATAATACTTTTAACAGCTTATAACAAATTAATTATGCGGCTCTTCTGCTGAGCAGTTTAATAATACCACAAAAAAATACCGAAAGCAAAAAAGTTGATTATTCGGTTAAAAATCATGTCTGAATTGTTTGAAACAAAAAAATCGACCGTTTAATCGGAAAATAACACATTTTATAAAAAAATGTTATAGTATAATTGATTAATTATGAGAAGGGGGAGATACGCTTGACAGACATTTGTGTCTGCGACGACAGCAAGTATGATATTAACAGGCTGACCGAGTGCCTGCGTTCTTTCTTTTCATTATCTAAAAAGGAATATAATCTGTTCAGTTATCTTAATCCCGAGGCTCTTTTGATTGATTTACAGGAGGGCAGAACAGCGGACATTTATATACTTGACGTGTCGATGCCGAAAGTTAACGGCTTTTTGCTTGCGGAGAAAATTCGCGAGTATTCGGATGAAGCGTGCATTATTTTCCTGACTTCCCATTCCGAACAGGCTTCAAAGGGATATAAATTCAAAGCCCACCGTTTTATTGATAAAATAAATCTCGAATCCGACTTGCCGGAAGCTTTGAGCAGCGCAATTGAAGAACTGGAAAACAATAACAATCGCTTCGTTGCGTTACGCAGTTCCGGCGAAATATATCGCGTGCCGTATAATCATATAATATATGTTTTTATGCAGAATCGCAAGCTTCATATCGTTACAAAAAAATACGGAACCATAGACGGCACGGAAGGAATAAACAGCTTTTTTAATAAACTGTCCGACGGCAGGTTTGAATTCATTGACAGGGGATGCTTTATTAACTGCGACTGCATTTCAAAAATCGGGAATAATTGTATTGTTCTGTCCGACGGAACCGAACTGCAGACAAGCCGAAGGTCACTGCAAAAACTCAAGAGCAAAATAATGGAGCAATGGAGAGTCTGAATGGGTAATTTTTTATTAAACCTTAACGAAAGCCTTAAAACCGACAGTATTGTTTTTATCGTCGGTTTTCTTGATTCCGTTGCGGAATGCTTTTTGATAATAATAACTGCCTGCAAAATTACGCAAAGGCGGTTTGAAAACGCCAAGCATTATGCTTTGCTTGCGCTTTTCAGCGTAATATACGGATTGATTGCAAGCGTATGTCTGCTTTATTCGCTTCGGTACGAAGTTGATATTATAGTCGGTACTCTTATGATTTTTTCGGTTGTACTGATTCTTTCCTCAGACAAATTCTTCTGTAAGCTGACATCGGTTATTCTATCAATATTTTTCTACAGGGCCATTGATTTTATAGTGGCATTTGTTTTTATTTCATTTTTAAACGGAAGCAACGATTATCTCGAAGGAATATCAATTATTACCGAACCGGGCGTAGTTAATCTTTTTTATCTTACGCTTGAAAAATTAATAATGCTTGCGTTTATTGTTATACTGTCAAAAATCAGACTGAATCTGTCTGTGATGAACAAAAAGAGCATAAGACTGATATTCGTCCTGACCCTCGTTGCCGAGATTCTCCTGATGTTCTTTTCAGTAATGATGACAATTAATACCGTCGCGACTTTGCGTATAACGTCGGTTGCATCGCTGATTTTTACTTTCACAACGGTTATTGCGGCGGTTATTTCCATTTCCGTTACTTCAAGGTATGAACAGGAAAAGAATAAGGCGCAGCTTATGGAAACTACCAATCTCTTGCTCGAACAGAATTATTCTCTTCTTCGCTCTTCGCAACAGGTTATTTCTTCCCAGGTTCACGATTTTAAAAATCATCTTATAGCTCTGAGCGAAATAGTTAATAAAGACGAAAAAGCATATAATTATATTCAGCATCTCATAGCCGATACGCGTAATTCATCCGTTGTCTGTCAGAGCGGAAACGACATTATTGACGCAATTATAAACAGTAAAATTGCCGTAGCAACCGAAAAGGGTATTAATTTCGGGTTTGAAATATCTTTGCCCGAAAAAATAATGATTTCTCCGGTTGATATTTGCGCGGTTCTTGCGAACCAGCTTGATAACGCTATTGAAGCCTGTGAAAGAATTACCGATTCAAACGAGAAGAAGATAAATGTTCATATAGGACAGCAAAGCTCGTTTTTGCTTTTCAAAGTTGAAAACACCGTGAAAGAAAATCCGTTTTTGCCCGACGGAATATTAAAACTTCGGAAGAAAGAACTCCCCGGACTTCACGGAATCGGTATTCCGAATATTGAAAGAACGGCAAAGAAGTATAACGGATATCTTAAAAACGATTACAAAGACGGTATTTTCATTTCAACCGTTATGCTCTCAAATGATAAAATATGATTAAAAATAAAGCCCGTGACCGTACAGTCACGGGCTTTGTTCTTTATTTAAGAAATCCGTTTACTATCTGTTCTTCGGCTTCCTGCTCGGTAAGTCCGAGAGTCATAAGCTTTATTATCTGTTCTCCGGCGATTTTGCCTATAGCCGCTTCGTGGATAAGCGCTGCGTCAAGGTCGTTCGCTTCGAGCTGGGGAACGGCAAGTATTTTTGCGTTGTCCATAATAATCGCGTCACATTCCGTGTGACCGTTGCATTTGGCGTTGCCGATTATTATTGAGTCAAATTTCTGATAAGAATTATCCTTTGCTACGCTGCGTGAAACTACATCGGCGCTGGAATCTTCACCGTTCAGTTTTGTTGTGTAAACGCTTTCGGCACGCTGATTTCCGTGGGTCATAAGTCTTTCGCGGACAACTAATTTTGCACCCTTGCCGAGTTCCGATATTGTTGTTCTTACCGTGCTGTCAACGCCCTTTATCTGAACCATTTCCATTTCCACCGAGCTGTTTTCTTCCTGATAAACCTCGGTCTGCGGATTGAGTATTCTTTTCCCGCTTCCGTCGCCGCTTCCGTAATGCTTTTCGACATATTTTACTTTTGAATTTTTACCTACAAAAAAGCGGTGGATTCCGTCGTGCTGGCTGTCGTGCGCGCCGCAGTTGTCAATTCCGCATCCTGCGACTATTGTAACGTCACAGTTTTCGCCGATATAAAAATCGTTATATACCGTTTCTTTTATTCCGCTTTCGCTGACGACTACCGGAATATGAACGCTTTCGCCGACGGTTCCGTCTTTGATTTTTATATCAATTCCCGGTTTGTCTGTCTTGGACTGAATATCAATATTTTCCGTGGTGTTTCTTGCCGCAAGGGCGGAATTCGCTCTGATGTTATACGCTCCCGTCGGGATGGTATAGAGGTCGGCAATTTCCTGTAAAAGCTTTGACTGAACTTCGTTTACAAATTCCATTTTACTTCCCCCTTATTCCATTCTGATACACGAGCCGACGGCTGAAGAAGTTCCGAGAAGCGAGGGAAGAATATCTTCCTTTTTGCCGTGCTTTTTGATTCTTCCGTTTTCAAGAACTACTATTTCGTCCGCTATATTGAGGATTCTTTCCTGATGGGAAATAATAAGAATAGTATTTTTTTCGCTTCTTATTTTTTCAAAAACGCTTATGAGGTTATTGAAGCTCCACAGGTCGATTCCTGCCTCGGGTTCGTCAAAAACGCAAAGACGGCTTTCTCTTGCAAGAACCGAAGCAATTTCTATTCTCTTAAGCTCGCCGCCCGAAAGACTTGAGTTAACCTCACGGTTGATATAATCTTTGGCGCACAGACCGACTTTTGAAAGATATTCGCACGCGTCGGCGATTGACAAATCCTTTTTTGAAGCAAGTCGGAGAAGGTCGATGACTTCAATCCCTTTGAAACGTACGGGTTGCTGGAATGCAAAACTGATTCCGAGATTTGCCCTTTCGGTAATGGTTTTTCCGGTAATGTCTTCCCCGTTAAAAAAGATTTTGCCGTCGGTGGGGGATTCAATACCTGCTATAAGCTTTGCCATGGTGCTTTTGCCGCCGCCGTTGGGACCGGTGATAACGACAAGCTTTCCATCGTCAATTTTAAGGGAAATATCTTTTATTATTTCTTTTTGTCCGTCTTCCTGCGCAACGTCGAAGGATACATTTTTAAGTTCAAGCATAAAATACCTCTGTTTTTTTATTCGATACATATATTATATCATTTGCAAACATATTTCAAGGCTTTAAAAAAAGAAAATATTTTTAAAACTAAACTCTTGAAATATACCCATAGGGGGTATATAATGGATATGTATACATGACTTAAAATATTAAAGGAGATAAAAAATGCCTGATTGTTGCGAAAGAAAAAAACACAGGGAAGAAAAAGAATATAAAGACCTTATCAACAGACTTAACCGTATAGAGGGTCAGATAAGGGGTATTAAATCAATGGTCGAAAAGGACGCGTATTGTCCGGACATTCTTACTCAGGTTGCGGCAGCGAACGCCGCCCTTAACTCGTTTAACAGGGTTCTTATGTCAAATCATATTAAAACCTGCGTGAAAAACGACGTGCTCGAGGGCAGGGATGAAACGCTTGACGAGCTGATAAACACGATGCAGAAATTGATGAAATAGGTGTAATATGGAACAGTATAGTATTACGGGCATGAGCTGCGCCGCCTGCAGCGCCAGAGTTGAAAAGGCGGTTTCTTCCGTAAGCGGGGTTACTTCGTGCTCCGTCAGCCTTCTTACGAATTCCATGGGCGTTGAGGGAACTGCTTCAAGCGACGAAATAATTTCGGCGGTGGAAAAAGCCGGTTACGGCGCGGCAAAAAAACAAAATGAAAACAGTATGGATGAACAGAAAAAAACTGATGAGTTAAAAGACACGCAGACTCCTTTTTTGTTAAAAAGGCTGATAGCTTCTCTCGTCTTTCTTGTCGTCCTCATGTATTTTTCAATGGGCGTTTCAATGTTCGCAGCGCCCTTGCCCGATTTTTTTGAGGGAAATCATATTGCCGTCGGTCTTGTCCAGATGATTCTTTCCGCAGCAGTAATGATTATTAATCAGAGATTCTTTATAAACGGGTTCAAAGGTCTTGTTCACCGTTCGCCGAATATGGATACTCTTGTCGCGCTGGGGTCTTTTGCTTCGTTCGGCTGGAGCGTATATGTGCTTTTTACAATGACAAATGGCAAAACTGCACATGCGCAACACTTGTATTTTGAGTCCGCGGCAATGATTTTAACTTTGATTACAGTCGGAAAAATCCTTGAATCCCATTCAAAGGGGAAAACAACCGACGCTTTAAAATCACTGATGAAGCTTTCACCCGAAACGGCGGTGCTTTTAATTGACGGAAACGAAACGAAAGTTCCCGTCAGCCGTGTGAAAAAGGGCGATATATTTGTTGTCAGGGCGGGAGAGAATATTCCCGTTGACGGAATAATTGTTTCCGGCGAGGCGGCATTAGATGAAAAACACCTCACCGGAGAAAGTATTCCGGTTGATAAAAAAACCGGTGACAGCGTTTACTGCGCAAGCGTAAATCTTACGGGCTATATAGAATGTAAAGCCGAAAGAGTAGGCGAGGATACTTCGCTTTCAAAGATAATTAAAATGGTCTCCGACGCAGCGGCGACAAAGGCTCCGATAGCCAAAATTGCAGACAGGGTTTCGGGCGTGTTTGTGCCGGTTGTAATGGGCATTTCGCTTATAACTCTTTTAGTCTGGCTTGTAATCGGAAAAAGTGTTTCGTTTTCTCTTGCGAGGGCTATTTCGGTTCTGGTTATTAGCTGCCCGTGCGCGCTCGGGCTTGCAACTCCCGTGGCAATAATGGTTTCCAACGGACTTGCGGCAAAAAACGGAATTCTTTTTAAAACCGCTTCCTCGCTTGAGCAGACGGGAAAAATTAAGATTGCCGTTCTGGATAAAACGGGTACTGTTACAAAGGGCGAACCGAAGGTTACTGATGTGCTTGTTGCGAACGGAACAGACGAAAACCGTTTTTTAAGCACTGTTTACTCCCTTGAAGAACTTAGCGAGCATCCGCTCGCAAAGGCGACGGCTTTGTATTGCAGGGAACACGCTGCCGGAAAAAGAGAAGTGACCGGATTTATCAACAAGTCCGGCTTCGGTGTGGAAGGAATAATTGACGGTAAAAAGATAACCGGCACAAGCTTGTCAAATGCAGAAAAGCTTGTCGGCATAGATGATAAAATCAAAGAAAAATGCCGTGAATTTGCCGGTTCAGGCAAAACGCCGCTTGTTTTCATAAGCGAAAAAAGTGTTCAGGGCGTTATTGCGGTTGCGGATACTATTAAGGAAGATTCTCCGAGAGCTGTTGAAGAATTAAAGAATATGGGCATAAAAGTCGTTATGCTTACCGGTGACAACAAACTGACCGCAGAAGCAATAGGAAGGCAGGTAAAAGTTGATAAGGTAATAGCCGGAGTTTTTCCCGAAGGCAAAGAGAAAGTGATTGCGCGTCTGAAAGGAAAAGGCGCAGTAATGATGGTCGGCGACGGCATAAACGACGCTCCGGCTCTTACAAGGGCGGATATCGGCGTTGCAATAGGGACGGGTGCGGATGTTGCTGTTGACGCGGCTGATGTTGTTTTAATCAACGGCAGCCTTCTTGATGTTGCCGCTGCCGTAAGGCTCAGCCGTCAGACGCTTCGCAATATAAAGCAGAATCTTTTCTGGGCGTTTTTTTATAACGCATTGGGAATTCCTCTTGCGGCGGGAGTTTTTATCAATCTGTTCGGCTGGGAGCTTAACCCGATGTTCGGCGCTGCGGCAATGAGCCTTTCGAGCTTTTTTGTAGTATCCAATGCGCTCAGACTTAATCTGTTCAGGCTTAAAAATCCCGGAAGGGATAAAAAAATAAAATCCGTCGAACTTGATTTCGACGAAGTAAATACTCAAACGGAGGAAGAAAAAATGAAAAAAGAAATGAAAATCGAAGGCATGATGTGTGCTCACTGCGAGGCTACGGTAAAAAAAGCCCTTGAATCGCTTGAAGGAGTCGATAAGGCAGTTGTAAGCCATGAAAACGGAACTGCGGTTCTCACTCTTTCGGCTGAAGTGGACGCTTCGGTTCTTAAAAACGCTGTCGAAGAAAAGGATTTTAAAGTCATTGATATTAAATAATGACAAAGTTTGAACATTGTGATATAATAGAGCCGAACAAACAAAACTGTAATTTGCGGTGAGAGGTTATGGATAATTTTAACAATAATCAGAACGGTTATGCGTACGAACAGCAATATCAGAACACAAATCAGGGCGGTTCCGCCGCAAAGATTGCAATTATTTGTATTTCGGCTGCGGTAATTGTTATAGCAATTGTTGTTTCTTTGATTTTTATTCTCGGAAACAACGGTGACTCGTCATCTTCCGTCAGCTCCCGTAAAAAGGGAAAATCTTCATATTCGCAGGGAATGTTGGGTAAAAAAGATGAGGATGAAACGACCTCGGACGAGCCCGAGAGCGAAACAAAGAAACATGAGCAGTCAGCCGGGGAGAAAACCGAGGAAAAAACTACCCGTCAGACCGAACCCGAAACCGGCGAAGCCACGACTCAACCGGTTGTTAATGTGTCTCTTGCGCGCATTGCCGAAGAAAACGGTTATTTTCCGATTAAAACACATACGCTGACCAAGGGCGATACTGTAATTTACACCGACAGGTCTCTTTCCGAAAGGGGAACCGAGGGCAGAAAATCGTCCACAGCCTATGTTAACGGAAACGACGATTTGTATATTTACGATATCGGCAAAAATTCCGACGGAGTTGATTGGATTTATTTTTCGTTCCCTGTCGGAGAAAGCCGTTATTACGCTTATGCTCCTTTAACAGCCGTTACAACAAGCGAATCGGATCTTTCGAAATACAGGGTTACGGGCAAAGCTATGACTTATCTTTTCTCCGACGGAAGCGGAGGAAGTCCGGAATACTGCATCGAAAAAGGGGATTTTGTTTATCTCGTTTCCATCTCATACAAGGACAGCTACAGCCAGATTCTTTATCCCTGCAAAGGCGGATACAGACTCGCATGGGTGCAGAATCTTGACTTTTTTGATTATTGCGTAGAAAGTTACTGATAAAAAATCTGTCACAATTTTGTGACAGATTTTTTGTTTGATTCAGGCGTATAGTTTTTGATGACAAAACGCAAAATATGTGATATAATCAAACTGAAGTAGCTAAAAACTATTTCACTTTAATTAATAATTTGTTTTTCAGGAGGTTGTTTTATGAATTATGACATTCAGGGCGGAAGCTTTCCGGTAGTTATCTGTACGGTGGATCCGAACGAAACCATGATAACAGAAGGCGGCGGAATGAGCTGGATGAGCCCGAATATGCGCATGGAAACCACATCCAACGGCGGAATCGGTAAAATGCTCGGCAGAATGGTTACAAAAGAGAGCCTTTTCCAGAATAAATATACCGCAACGGGCGGACCGGGAATGATTGCTTTTGCAAGCAGCCTTCCGGGTGAGATTATGGCTCTTGAAGTAAAACCCGGACAGGAATATGTTTGCCAGAAATCATCATTCTTGGCTTCTACTGCAGGCGTTGAACTTTCAACGTTTTTCCAGAGAAAGCTCGGAGCAGGCTTTTTCGGCGGCGAGGGCTTCATTATGCAGAAACTCAGCGGCAACGGTATAGCATTTGTTGAAATTGACGGTTCGGCTGTGCGTTATAATCTTCAGCCCGGTCAGCAGTTGATTCTTGACACGGGTCATGTTGTCATGATGAGTTCGACATGCCAGATGGATATCCAGACCGTTAAGGGCGTTAAAAACGTTCTCTTCGGCGGCGAAGGACTTTTCAACACGGTTGTAACCGGACCCGGCGAAGTTGTTCTTCAGACAATGCCCGTAGCAAAGCTTGCCGGCGCTATTGCTCCTTACACAATGAGTTCGGGTTCATAATTAATAAGCAAAATTTAAGGGAATGTCCGAGGACATTCCCTTTTTTGTTTATTCGTTTTTATCAGTTGATTCGAGCCTTTGCAGATTCTTATTAAATTCAAGTTTTATCCATACGAAAGAAAGAATCCACGAAAGAATAACCGCAATAAAGAAGTCTACTCTTGCTCCGGGGAAAAGCAGGACAAAATTGAAATAAAGGGGAATGTAGATGCGAAAATCAATAAAAATCCATTCGGCAACTATAAACATTCTGGCAATGGGAACGGCAATGGTGACCGCCCAGCAAAGACAGGCTATCTGCGGCCCCCAGTATTTCGGCCATCTTATACCCGCATAGCTTTTAATATCGGGATTTCCGTACGTTATATCGTTAATGTATCTTTTGATGTCGGTTTCTTTCGATTCAAGAGGCTTATAGCCGAGGAAAGCGTAGTAAGCCATTGCGACCAGTCCGAGAGTTATGACGATATTAATAATTATCAGCGAGGACCAGCCCCTTCCGAAAACGGTAATCAGGGGATTGCCCTCAAGGTCGAGATCCGGAGTTCCCACATAGGTTAAAAACAGGTCAAGAAAAGCGACAATAATATTTGCCGCGGAGATAAATATAAAGTATTTCTTTTGTGTTTTTCTGCTGTACATAAATCTCTCCCTGTTTTTATTCTCCTTATTTTAGCATTATTTTGTTTTTTTATCAAGATATATATTATTTATTATAATATGCTTGCGTCTTGAGATAATTATTGTTATAATGTATTAGTAATATTATGTTCACGGAGGAAATTTATATGTGTGGCATTGTCGGTTATATCGGCGAACAGAAAAGTATTGATGTTTTGCTTGACGGACTTCATAAGCTTGAATACAGGGGATATGACTCCGCAGGCGTTGCAGTCGTTGAGAATAACGATATAAAGGTTGTAAAAGCAAAGGGCAGGCTTTCTTTCCTTGAAGAAAAGCTTGACAAAGAGGGAAGACCCGAAGGCTTCTGCGGAATAGCTCACACCCGCTGGGCTACTCACGGCGAACCCTCGGACGTGAATTCCCATCCGCATTCTTCGGATAATCTTTCGGTTGTCCATAACGGAATTATTGAAAATTATGCTGAGCTTAAACAAAAGCTTGAAGCCAAGGGCTACAAATTTCTTTCCCAGACCGATACGGAAGTGCTTGCGCTTTTGCTCGATTATTATTATGACGGCGACTCTTTTGAAGCTATCAGCAAAACAATCAGAGCTGTCAAGGGTTCTTACGCAATGGGAATTATCTTTAAAAATGAACCGGAAACAATTTACGCGGTAAGAAAAGACAGTCCGCTGATTATCGGACTCGGTGAAAACGAAAACCTTATAGCTTCCGATATCCCCGCTATTCTCAGCTATACGAAAGATTATATTCTTCTTGACGAGGACATTATAGCAAAGGTTGAAAAGAATTCCGTTAAGCTTTATAACTCGGATAAGGAAGAAATCAGCTACGAAGTCAAAACTGCTCAGTGGGATATTGAAGCTGCGCAGAAGGGCGGATATCCGCATTTTATGCTTAAGGAGATTTTTGAGCAGCCTGCGGCTTTCGGCGCAACGGTAATGCCGAGAATTGATAAAAATATTCCGTCGTTTGAATCCTCGGGAATTCCCGACGAGTTGTTCAGGAATATTAACAGAGTTTATTTTGTTGCTTGCGGAACTGCAATGCACGCAGGTCTTATCGGTAAGCATTCTTTTGAAAAGCTTGCAAAGATTCGTTCCGAGGTTGATATTGCTTCGGAATTCCGTTATGACGAACCGATGCTTGAGAAAGACGATCTCGTTATTATAGTTTCGCAGTCGGGAGAAACCGCCGACTCTCTTGCGGCACTTCGCCTTGCAAAAGAAAAGGGAGTCAAGACTCTCGGCGTGGTTAATGTTATCGGTTCTTCCATAGCCCGTGAAGCGGATTATGTAATTCATACCGGAGCAGGTCCCGAAATCGCCGTCGCTTCGACAAAGGCGTATACGGTTCAGCTTGCAATTATGTATCTTCTTGCTCTCAGAGCCGCTTACGTCAGGGGCACGCTGAGCGAGGAACAGGTCAAGGACTATTGCCGTGAGCTTAAGAGCCTTCCCGATAAAATGAAGAAAATTCTTGATAAAGCGGAGGAACTCAAGAAAATTGCTTACGGTCTTCAGAATGCGGAAAATATGTTCTTTATCGGCAGGGGAGTTGACTGGGCGGTTTCCTGCGAAGGAAGCCTTAAGCTCAAGGAGATTTCTTATATTCATTCCGAAAGCTATGCCGCGGGCGAATTAAAGCACGGAACCATTTCTCTTATTGAAGAGAATACTCCCGTCGTCGCCATTGCTACTCAGGAGCATCTGTTCCTTAAAACCGTCAGCAATATAAAAGAAACCGTTACAAGAGGAGCAAAAGCCCTTGTTATCTATAACGACGGCTTTGTGCTTCCCTCTGAACTTGCCGCCGAGGTATTCCCGATTCCGGTTACTCTTGACTGCTTCACTCCTTCGCTTTCGGTTTTGCCGCTTCAGCTACTTGCTTACTATACGGCTGTCCACCGCGGATGCGATGTTGACAAGCCGAGAAATCTCGCCAAGAGCGTTACTGTTGAATAATTATGAATAAACAATTCAAACCCAAAATAAGTAAATTGTTTGTTTTCACTGTGGCAGTTTTCACCGCTGTCACGGGAATGATGGTTTACGCTTATATCAGGACGGGAATTCCGCTCCTGATGATAATGATTGTCCTTTTCCTGATGATTGACGCTTTTTATCTTTTCCCGAATATCTTTTATACACGGTATATTTTTGAGGAACAGTATCTCGTAGTCAGGGAGTGGCCGTTCAGATACACAAAGGTTTTCTACGAAGATGTTGTCAGCTTTGACGACGCTTCAAAGGGCGACCGTATCAGAAAAGCCGCGCTGTCTTTTAATTCTGTTACAATCGGCTATTACGACGACGAAGATTATAAAAATTACGTTGAGGTTGCGCCGAAGGATATCGAGATGTTTATGCTTGTTTTAAGCAGCAGGGTCAAGAATTTCAGCAATGCCGAAAAACTCCGCATTGAAAGAATTGCAAGACAAAAGGACGAAAAAAGGGCGAGAAGAAAAAAATATCTTGATCTTGAGGAAGAAAAAAAGCGCATTAAAGACAGCGAGACTGTTACCCTCAAAGTAAGCGGCGTAAAAAAAGAACACGGCGTTTTTAAAGTAATTGATGAATAATAACAAAAACACATTTGACAGAATCTATGATGTTGTCCGGCAGATTCCCGAAGGAAAGGTAGCCACTTACGGACAGGTTGCTCTTATTGCGGGCAATCCCCGCTGGTCAAGGGTTGTCGGTTACGCTCTGCACGTAAATCCCGATCCGGGAACAATCAAGTGCCACAGGGTCGTAAACAGGTTCGGCGAGACATCGAAAGCGTTTGCCTTCGGCGGAGCGGATGTTCAGAGGCTTCTTCTTGAACGCGAAGGCGTTGAGTTTTTGCCGGACGGAAGAGTAAATCTCGAAAAACATCTCTGGAGAATATAACAAAAGAATTGAAATTATGAAAGAAAGGGGAGGATGCTCCTTGGAATCGAAATATAAGGTTTCATTAAAAAAGCTTATGACTGCCTGCGCGCTTGATGAATTATATCTTCCTGCGCCTGCGGAAGAGCTTGAAATCACCTCGAAGGATGTCAGCAGACCGGGTTTGCTGCTTGCGGGAAGGGACGATTATTTCGACAGGGAAAGAGTTCAGTTCCTCGGTATTGCGGAAATTGAATATATGCGTTCTCTGGGCGAACAGGGCTTTTACGAAAGCGCAAAAAGGCTCTTTTCCACAAAGCCTCCCGTTGTAATCTGTACGAGGGCGCTTGTTCCGCCGCCGGCTCTTTTTGAGCTTGCAAGGGAATATCAGGTTCCGTTTGTTTTAAGCCACGATTCTACTTCCTCGTGTATGTCGAATGTAATCGGTTATCTCGGAACGGAATTAGCCGAAAGAATTACCCGCCACGGCGTTATGGTTGAGGTTTACGGCGAGGGCGTGCTTATTATCGGCGAAAGCGGAGTCGGCAAAAGCGAAACTGCCGTTGAGCTTATTAAGAGAGGTCACCGGCTTATCGCGGACGACGCAGTTGAAATCAGAAAGGTTTCCAACAAAACCCTCGTAGGCTCCGCCCCGGAAAACATACGCCATTTTATTGAGCTTCGTGGCGTCGGAGTATTGAACGCCCGTGAAATTTTCGGCGTAGGCGCTGTCAAACTGACTCAGCGGATTAATATGGTTATGCAGCTTGAACAGTGGGACAGCGAAAAAGCATACGACAGAATCGGACTTGACAATCAGTATATGACGATCATGGACGTTAAGGTTCCGATAACCGTTGTGCCCGTCAGACCCGGACGTAATCTTGCGATAATAATCGAAACGGCGGCTATGAATAACCGTCAGAAACAGCTCGGCTTCAATGCCGCTTCCCAGTTGTTGAAACAGCTCGGAATGGAAAGCGACGAACCCGAAGAAACCGAGATTAATATGTGGATGGATTATTAAAAGTTTTTTATCATAAAATAATTGGGAGGTCAGTTTGATGTTCAGAATCGGTGTGAATATTGCGGGCGATGTAATAAGCGCCGCAGTGCTTGACGAATACTACAATTTAATCGGCAGGGGAGTTTCACCTTCAAGGGAAAGAAGAAACGCCGAGCAGCTTAATCTTGATATGACCTACGTTATCAATGCCGCAATGGCGGACGCTGAAATCGATAAGGACTATATCCTTTCAATCGGCGTTGCGTCTCCCGGAACGGTGGATAAGGAATCGGGAATAATCGAGCATGCAAGCAATTTCGGCTATGAGCTTGTTCCCATAAGGGATATGCTCTGGAAAAGCTTTGACAAGCCTATTTATTTTGAGAATGACGCTAACTGCCTTGCTCTGGGCGAATATATTGCCGGTTCGGGAGCTAAAAAGGGCGACAGCCTCGTTGCCGTTACAATTAATAAGGGCGTCGGCGGAGGAATTATCATCGACGGCAAAATTATGGGCGGATGCAACGGCACTGCGGGTGAAATCGGTCATACCGTTATTAATGTTGACGGCGAACAGTGTACTTGCGGAAGAAGAGGCTGCTTTGAAACTTATGCTTCGACGTCTGCTCTTATCAGAGCCGCTAAAGAAGCGCTCAGGGATAATCAGGATTCCGAAATGTGGCTGATTTCGGGCGGAAACATTGATAATGTCGAAGAGAAAACAGTATTTGAAGCACTTGCAATGGGCGATGCCCTGGCAAAGAAGGTGTTTGACAAGTACGTTTATAACGTATCGGTAGGAATTACAAATATCGTTAATATTTTCCAGCCTTCCACGCTTTGTATCGGCGGCGCGATCTGTTCGCTCGGTCCGGTGTTCCTCAACCCGATAAAGAGAATGGTTGAAGAACAGCGTTTCAGCATCCATTCGCTCTGGCAGACGGAAATTTGTATAACCGAACTTGGCGAAGACGCTGTTCTTATAGGCGCGGCTCTTCTTGACGAATAATATTGAGGTAACGGTTTTGCTTGAGAATGTATTGAAAACAGCACAGCAGCTCGGATGCGCAGTCAAAAAGGATGTCCCCATGTCCGATTGCACAACATTCCGTACCGGCGGAAATGTTAAAGCCTTAATTACGCCGAAAAACGAAAATGATTTGCTTTGTGTTCTTAAAAGCTGTAAAGAGAATAACGTCAGAATCCTTATTATCGGCAACGGCAGTAATCTTCTCGTTTCCGACAACGGGTTTGACGGCGTAGCCTTAAGACTTACGGGGAGTATGAATTCCATATTGTACGAAGGCGACGGAGTCGTTTCCTGTCAGGCGGGAGCAACTCTTGCTTCGCTTTGTAAATTTGCTCTTGAGCATTCGCTTTCCGGGCTTGAATTTGCTTACGGTATTCCCGGTACAGTCGGCGGCGCGGTGTTTATGAATGCGGGAGCGTACGGCGGAGAAATTAAAGATGTAATCGAGTCCGCCGGGCATATAAGACTTTCGGATTTGTCATTCGGCTGTTTTGATAAAAATGAGCTCAATCTTTCCTACAGAAAGAGCGTCTATTCCGGAGGAGGATACTTCATATATTCCGCGCGGTTTAAGCTTGTCCCCGGAGATAAAGACGAAATAAAGTCCAAAATGGACGGCTTCCTTTCAAGAAGGAATGAGAAACAGCCTCTTGACTATCCAAGCGCAGGAAGCACCTTTAAACGTCCCGAGGGCTTTTTTGCAGGCGCGCTTATTGAACAGTGCGGCTTGAAAGGATACAGTGTGGGCGGCGCTCAGGTAAGCGAAAAGCACGCAGGTTTTGTTATTAATACCGGTTCGGCTACGTCGACGGATATTATAAATCTTATTAAGCATATTCAGAAAACGGTAAAGGAAAAAACGGGCGTCTCACTTGAGACGGAAGTTAAACTGATTGAGGGTTAAAAATGGAGCTTCTAATTGTAACCGGTATGTCCGGAGCAGGAAAATCAAGCGTTGCCGATGTCCTGGAGGATATCGGATATTTCTGCGTTGATAATATGCCTCCCAAGCTTTTGCCGACATTCACCCAGATTCTTATGCAGTCGAGCGAAGAAAGAAGCAGGGTCGCAATTGTAATTGACGCGCGTCTGGGCGGTTCGTTTAACGATCTGTTTTCCGTTCTTGACGAGCTTAAAACAATGGACTGCAAGTTTAAGATTCTCTTTGTTGACGCTGATAACGAGGTTCTTCTTCATCGATATCAGGAAACAAGGCGTAAGCATCCGTTCGGGGATAAATACGGCTATGAAACGGGCGAGGCTATTGCAAAAGAGCGTGAAATGCTTCTTCCCGCAAAAAACGCGGCGAATTTCGTTATTGACACTTCCCAGATGAATACGGCTACGCTTAAGAGCCGTATTGCCGGAATGTTTCTGAGCAACGCCGCAAACTCTCTTAAAATCAGTTGTTGCTCCTTCGGATTTAAATTTGGAATTCCCAAGGAATCCGACCTTGTTTTTGATGTACGGTGTCTTCCGAATCCGTTTTACATTCCCGAGCTTAAAGAGCATACGGGTCTTGAAGAACCCGTAAGGGATTATGTACTTAAATTTGACGAGTCCAAAAATCTTTTGCCTCTTCTTTATAACCTGGTTGATTATCTTATTCCTCTTTACAGGGCTGAGGGCAAAAGTCAGCTTACAATAGCCGTCGGCTGTACGGGCGGAAAACACCGTTCCGTGGTTTTTGCCGAACAGCTTTACAATCATCTTAATTCGCGGGGAGATACCTGCAATGTTTTCCACAGGGATATAACCAGATAAAATGTCTTTTTCAAGTGATGTAAAAAATGAATTATTAGCGGTTGAAAACACGGCGCCGTGCTGTGAAAATGCGCAGATTTACGGGCTTTTGCTTTTCGGCAAGAGCTTTTCTGCGAGCGAAATTTCAATTTCACTTGAGAATAAAGCGGTCGCCGCATATTATAAAAAGGTGCTTGATAAATATGCGGGCGGATGCTTTGCAATAAAAAGCTCTTCCGCGGAAAAAACAAAGATAAGGACAAGCAACAAGGCAAGCGCAAAAACTCTTTTTGAGTCCTTTGGCTACGGAGAAAAGGAAAAAAATCTTCGTATCAACTGGGCTAATTTCAGCTGCGAAAACTGTTATGCCGCTTTTTTAAGAGGGAGTTTTCTTTCCTGCGGAACAATCACTTCGCCCGATAAGAATTATCATCTGGAGTTTACCGTGCCGTTTCTTAATCTTTGCAAAGATTTCAGAAAAGTTTTTTCCGAACTCGGATTTGAACCGAAGCAAATTACCAGAAACGGTTATTATATTCTTTATTTTAAAGACAGCGAGTCAATTGAAGATATTCTTACGCTTATGGGCGCCGTCAACGCTTCGCTTGAACTTATGAGCGTCAAGGTTTATAAGGATATGCGAAATAATATCAACCGGCGCACTAACTTTGAAACGGCAAATCTTGACAGGATAATAAATGCTGAGAATATTCAGAAGGACGCGATTAAGAAAATAAAAAATACTGTCGGGATTAACGCTCTTCCGGAGGAGCTTCGGCGGGTGGCGATTATAAGGCTCGAAAATGACGGGCTTTCACTAAGGGAACTCGGTGAAATGTGCGACCCCGTGTTAACCCGTTCCGGCGTTAATCACAGGCTTAAAAAGATTGTTGAATTTGCAAACGATATTAAATAAGATTAAATAAGGTTGTCGAAAAATGACAACCTTATTTATTTTGTGTCCGAAGAATAGTTCTTCAAACACAATTTATGGCAAAAAATAAAGAATTAATCTTGACTAAAACGCAATATATAGTGTATTATATAGAGTAGTTTAAAATTTACTGTTAAGGACGGAAAGTCAGATGGCAAAAAAACAAGCCTATAATAACGAAAGCATCACCCAGCTCAAGGGAGCCGACAGAGTCAGAAAACGTCCCGCCGTTATTTTCGGCTCGGACGGTATTGAGGGCTGCGAGCATTCGGTTTTTGAAATTCTCTCAAACTCTATTGACGAAGCGCGTTCCGGTTACGGAGATAAAATTGTTATAACACGTTTTCTGGATAAATCGGTTGAGGTTCAGGATTTCGGACGCGGAATTCCCGTTGACTGGAATAATAATGAGCAGGAATACAACTGGAAGCTCCTCTTCTGCGAGCTTTACGCAGGCGGTAAATACGGCGAGGAAGATAACTACGAGTTTTCACTCGGACTTAACGGACTCGGACTTGCCGCGACTCAGTATGCTTCGGAATATATGGACGCCGAAATTCATACCGGCGGTTATAAATACAGCCTTCATTTTGAACGCGGCGAGCCTGTCGGCGATATGAAAAAGGAAGAATATTCAAAGCGTGACACAGGCACAAGGATTAAATGGAAACCTGACCTCAAGGTTTTTACCGATATTGATATAAGCCTTGAATATTATCAGGATGTTCTTAAGCGTCAGGCGGTTGTCAACGCCGGCGTTAAGTTTATTCTTAAAAATCAGGTTACTGCGTCCTCGTTTGAAACGTTTGAGTATTGTTATGATAACGGTATTGTGCAGTATGTTAATGAGTTAGCCGGGGACAGCGCTTTTTCCTCCGTTCAGTTCTGGCAGACCGAAAAAACAGGAAGAGACAGAGCCGACACTCCCGATTATAACGTCAAAATCAATGCCGCCGTCTGTTTTTCAAATAAAGTTCAGCTTAAAGAGTATTATCATAATTCAAGTTATCTTGAGCACGGCGGAGCGCCCGAAAAGGCAGTTCGTTCTGCGTTTGTTTCTCAGATTGACGCATACCTTAAAGCGAACAACCGTTACCTTAAAACGGATTCAAAAATCAGTTTTCAGGATATCGAAGACTGCCTTGTAGTTGTTGTTTCATCGTTTTCTACAAGGACTTCTTACGAAAACCAGACCAAAAAAGCAATCACAAACAAATTCATTCAGGAAGCAATGACGGAGTTTTTCCGCCATTCTCTTGAAGTGTATTTTATAGAAAATCCGCTTGAAGCCGAAAAGATTACAAATCAGGTGCTTGTAAACCTCCGTTCAAGAGTCAAAGCCGAAAGCACAAGATTAAATATTAAAAAGACTCTCGCTTCTTCAAACGATATGACGAACAGAGTTGAAAAGTTTGTCGATTGCAGAAGCAAGGACGTCAATGAGCGTGAGATTTTCATAGTTGAGGGCGATTCGGCTCTCGGCGCATGTAAACAGGCGAGAGACAGTTCGTTTCAGGCTGTTATTCCCGTAAGGGGTAAAATCCTGAACTGTCTTAAAAGCGAATACGATAAGATATTTAAAAGTGAGATTATTACCGATTTGATCAAGGTTCTCGGTTGCGGAGTTGAAGTCAATTCAAAGGCGAGCAAGAATATGTCATCGTTTAATCTTGATAATCTTCGCTGGAATAAAGTTATTATTTGCACCGACGCAGACGTCGACGGCTTTCAGATAAGAACGCTGATTCTGACCATGATTTACCGACTTATGCCCACGCTCATTTACGAGGGAAGGGTGTTTATTGCCGAGTCTCCGCTTTATGAGATTTCTTCCGGCGGCAAGACCTGGTTTGCTTATAATGAAATTGAAAAGCAGCAGGCGCTTGACGAAATCGGCGATAAGAAATATACAATTCAGCGTTCAAAGGGACTCGGCGAAAACGACGCCGATATGATGTGGCTGACAACAATGAATCCCAAAACAAGAAGACTTATCAGAATCGAAGCGAGGGAAAATCCCGACTATATTGCGGACACGTTTGATTTGCTTCTTGGCGATAACCTTGTCGGACGAAAAGAGCATATTGCCGATAACGGTTACCTTTACGTCGATTTAGCAGATATTTCATAATTATTGAGGAAAAGAAAAATGCCGAGAAAATCTAAGAAAACCGAAGAAATAAAACATGATGAAACTCCGTCAAACGCTGTGATTCTCGGAGCGGGCGAGGTTGTTGACCAACCGATAACCGAAACGCTTGAAACGAATTATATGCCCTATGCGATGAGTGTTATCATGTCACGCGCCATCCCCGAAATTGACGGCTTCAAGCCTTCGCACAGGAAGCTTCTTTATACAATGTATAAAATGGGGCTTCTTAACGATACGAGAATAAAATCCGCAAATATCGTCGGAAGAACCATGCAGCTCAATCCCCACGGCGACGCGGCGATTTACGAAACGATGGTCCGTCTTTCAAAAGGCAACGAAACTCTTTTGCATCCTTATATTGACAGTAAGGGTAACTTCGGTAAAGCCTATTCAAAAAATATGGCTTATGCCGCGTCAAGATATACGGAAGCAAAGCTTGAAAAAATTGCAAACGAGCTTTTCCGTGATATTGATAAAGACACTGTCGATTTTGTTGACAATTACGACGCAACGATGCAGGAGCCGACGCTTCTGCCCGTAACTTTCCCGTCTGTTCTTGTGAATGCAAATACCGGTATCGCCGTCGGTATGGCTTCTTCAATCTGTTCGTTCAACCTCCGTGAGGTTTGTGAAACGACAATTGAACTTATTAAGAACCCCGACCATATAGTCGCCGATACGCTCAAAGCTCCCGATTTTATCGGAGGCGGTCTTCTCATATATAACCGTGAGGAAATTGAAGATATTTACAATACCGGCAGGGGAGGATTCAAAATCCGCGCAAAATACAGCTTCGATAAACAGAATAACTGTATTGATATCACCCAGATTCCGCCTACAACCACAACCGAGATAATTATTGATAAGGTAATTGAGAAGGTTAAAGCCGGTTCGATTAAGGAAATCAGCGATATCCGTGACGAAACAGACAAAAACGGTCTTAAAATCACCATTGACTTAAAGAGGGGGGCCGATCCCGATAAGCTGATGGCGAAGCTTTATAAAATGACTTCTCTTGAGGATACGTTTTCGTGTAACTTCAATGTTCTTGTCGCGTCCGTTCCCCGTGTTATGGGCGTTAAAGAGCTTCTGACGGAATGGATTGCCTTCCGTACCGAGTGCGTTAACAGAAGGGTGTATTTTGAACTGAGCAAGGCTAAGGACAAGCTTCATCTTTTGGAAGGCTTGCAGAAAATATTGCTTGACATTGACAAGGCTATTAAAATCATCCGCAGAACCGAGGAAGAAAGCGAAGTCGTTCCGAATTTGATGATAGGCTTCGGAATTGATAAAATTCAGGCTGAATATGTTGCGGAGATTAAACTGCGTCACCTTAACAGGGAGTATATTCTCAAGCGTACAAAGGATATCGAGCAGCTTCGCAAGGACATAGAAGACATGGAGGATATCCTTCATTCCAAGGCGAGAGTAAAAAAGATTATCGTTTCCGAGCTTAATGAAGTTATTAAAAAATACGGTCAGGAACGCAGAACCGAAATCATTTACGCATCGGATATTGCGGATGAGCAGATTGAAGAAACCGTTCCGGATTATGCGGTTAATCTTTTCTTTACAAAAGAAGGATACTTCAAAAAAATCACTCCTCTTTCACTGCGTATGAGCGGCGAGCAAAAGCTCAAGGAGGGCGACGAAATAATCTCCGTTGTCGAGTCCTCAAACGCTTCCGAGCTTCTTTTCTGGACTAATCAGTATCAGGTTTATAAGTCCAGAGCGAGCGAATTTGACGACACAAAGGCGTCAGTGCTCGGCGATTTTGTGGCTTCAAAGCTTTCAATGGACAAAGACGAAACCGCAAGATTTATGTCCGTTATTAATGAGTACAAGGGTTATATGATTTTCGTATTTGAAAACGGTAAAGTTGCAAAGGTTGATATTTCCTGTTACGAAACAAAGAATAACCGTAAGAAACTCATTAAGGCTTTCTCGGATGCAAGCGAGCTTGTTTCGGCGATTTATATCAGAGAAGACTGTGAAGTAGTTATTAAGAGCAGTGCCGGAAGATACCTTCTTCTCAATACCGGCGCAATAGCTCCGAAAACCACCAAAAACACCCTCGGCGTTAAGGTTATGAGCCTTAAAAAAGGTCACAGGGTAATTTCAGCCGAGCTATATGAAGAAAACCGGTTTGCAAAGCCGTCGCGTTACAGGACCAAAAGCCTTCCCGCAGCCGGAGCAACTCTTTCGTCGGACGACGAAGGCGAACAGATGACTCTTTAAAAAGCAACTGCGCCCGCATTCTTTTGAATACGGGCGCACAGACGGAACTCTCATAACAAGAGGCAAACGCACTTATATTACCGTCTGCAAATATAGATTTTCCTTCCGAAAAACAATAATTCAAGGAAGAATTTGTAAAAAGACGCAAATTAATAAAAAAGTACTTGCATTTTTCATCTCTATGTGTTAAAATCTTCAAGCGTTTAAATATGATATGCTTTAGAGGAGGCATTTTAATATGACAGCAATTCAATATATCCTGGGCGGTTTGCTTATAGTAATCTGCATCGCTCTTACAATAATTGTTATGATTCAGGAAGAAAGTCAGTCCGGTCTTTCCGGCGCAATCGCAGGCGGAAGCAGCGACACATTCTTTGGCAAAAACAAGGGCAGGACTTCCGAAGCAAAGCTTAAAAAGCTTACGAAGATTATTGCAATAATCTTCCTTCTCGGTTCTCTCGGAACTGCGCTTTTCCTTATTTTCACTGCAAAATAAAATCATAAGGCTGTTTTCAGCCTTAAATACGAGCCATTAGCTCAGTTGGCAGAGCACTTGACTTTTAATCAAGGTGTCCGGAGTTCGAATCTCCGATGGCTCATAAAGAAACCCCGTCAAAAGACGGGGTTTTCTTTATGCGGAGATTCGAACGAAATCGTCCATCTTGCGACGGTTCGCCGAAGGTCAGAGAAGGATATTAAGCATGCCGTATCATACTGCATTTACAATTTGTTCATTTAAATATTAAATTTTAACTGTTGATTATTTTCCCTTTTTTCATTATAATTAAAACGAATTGAAATAAACATCAGGGGGGATATTATGAGCGCTTCAAAAAAGCTGTTATCTGTTTTTTTGGCTTTTACTGTTTTTGTAATTGCGCTGCCGATTTCAAGAATTGATATTTCTGCGTCAGGCGCTTCAGACTTTTCAATC
>Ga0247608_10000671_pt1:0-2500 | contig 53251 bp, 42 predicted proteins | sample 176DNAGHGlowgp2_FD_193490 | JGI IMG/M metagenome (GOLD analysis project Ga0247608, IMG submission 193490) | Sheep rumen microbial communities from Palmerston North, Manawatu-Wanganui, New Zealand - 1766 DNA GHGlow gp2 | ecosystem: Host-associated > Mammals > Digestive system > Stomach >... | reverse complement strand
CGGGAGTCAGACAGTGTGAGATAAGTTTCATTGTCGAAAGGGAAACAGCCCAGACCCACAGCTAAGGTCCCAAAGTACAGTTAAGTGGAAAAGGATGTGGAATTGCACAGACAACCAGGATGTTGGCTCAGAAGCAGCCACTCATTCAAAGAGTGCGTAATAGCTCACTGGTCGAGTGATTCTGCGCCGAAGATTTAACGGGGCTAAATTGTACACCGAAGCTTGGGAATCGTAGTCATTCTTCATGTTTTTATACAAGTTAGGACACTGCGGCACGAAGTGACGCCAGATTGTCCCAAGGATAAATGTATGAAGATGTGAAGAATGGCTACGGTTGGTAGGAGAGCGTTGTATGCGGGGTGAAGTTTGAGCGAAAGCGCAGGTGGACTGCATACAAGTGAGAATGCCGGAATGAGTAGCGAGATTTATGTGAGAATCATAAAGGCCGAAAGACTAAGGATTTAGAAGGAAGGTTCGTCCGCTTCTAGTTAGCCGGGAGCTAAGGCGAGGCCGAAAGGCGTAGTCGATGCACATACGGTGGAGATTCCGTAGCCGCCATAATTTAAACAGAGGGACGCTTCGAAAGCGCGTGACCCGGGCGATGGTAGCCCCGGGCGTAAGGGACCGAAAACTGAGTAGGGAAGCACGTGTAGACGGAGACGAGAAAAGCTCTGCGTATAGAGATGGCGCCCGTACCGCAAACCGACACAGGTAGTTAGGAAGAGAATTCTAAGGCCAACGGGAGAAGGGTAGTTAAGGAACTCGGCAAATTGACCCCGTAACTTCGGAATAAGGGGTGCTCACGCGAGTGAGCCGCAGTGAATAGGTCCAGGCGACTGTTTATCAAAAACACAGCTCTCTGCTAAATCGAAAGATGACGTATAGGGGGTGACACCTGCCCGGTGCTGGAAGGTTAAGAGGAGGAGTGCAAGCCCCGAATCGAAGCCCCAGTAAACGGCGGCCGTAACTATAACGGTCCTAAGGTAGCGAAATTCCTTGTCGGGTAAGTTCCGACCCGCACGAATGGTGTAACGATCTGGACACTGTCTCAACTACCCACCCGGCGAAATTGTAGTACCGGTGAAGATGCCGGTTACCCGCGGCAAGACGGAAAGACCCCATGGAGCTTTACTGTAACCTAATATTGGGTTTTGGTATTTTATGTACAGAATAGGTGGGAGGCTATGAAGCATTGGCGCCAGCCAGTGTGGAGCCACCTTTGGGATACCACTCTTAAGGTACCGGAATTCTAACCTGCGGCCATGAATCTGGTCGGGGGACATTGTTAGGCGGGCAGTTTGACTGGGGCGGTCGCCTCCCAAAGAGTAACGGAGGCGCTCAAAGGTTAGCTCAGCACGGATGGAAACCGTGCCTCTGAGTGTAAACGCATAAGCTAGCCTAACTGCGAGGCTGACGGGCCGAGCAGTAACGAAAGTTGGAGTTAGTGATCCGGCGGTATGTGAATGGAAATGCCGTCGCTCAACGGATAAAAGCTACCCTGGGGATAACAGGCTGATCTCCCCCAAGAGTCCACATCGACGGGGAGGTTTGGCACCTCGATGTCGGCTCATCACATCCTGGGGCTGAATTCGGTCCCAAGGGTTCGGCTGTTCGCCGATTAAAGTGGTACGCGAGCTGGGTTCAGAACGTCGTGAGACAGTTCGGTCCCTATCTGCCGTGGGCGTAGGATATTTGAGGAGCGCTGTCCCTAGTACGAGAGGACCGGGATGGACGCACCGCTGGTGCATCGGTTGTCACGCCAGTGGCATGGCCGAGTAGCTATGTGCGGATTGGATAAACGCTGAAAGCATCTAAGCGTGAAGCCATCTCCAAGATTAGATATCCCATAGCGTAAGCTAGTAAGACCCCTTATGGACTATGAGGTTGATAGGTCGCGTGTGTAAGCACAGTGATGTGTTCAGCTAAGCGATACTAATAGGTCGAGGGCTTGACCATATTCTTGGTTCGTTTTTCTCTCATCTCACTTCCCTTAGCTCCCTTTGTTCAGTTTTTTGGGTGCGATACTTTATGAGCACCATTAGCTCAGCTGGTAGAGCACCTGACTCTTAATCAGGGTGTCCAGGGTTCGAGTCCCTGATGGTGTACCAGTAAGGATATCTGGCCCGTTGGTCAAGTGGCCTAAGACTCCGGCCTCTCACGCCGGCAACAGCGGTTCGAATCCGCTACGGGTCACCAAAACCTGACGGTGCTTGTAATCCGAGCCCTAAGGGCAGATGAATTAGCAGCCGCAAGGCGGTTAATTTAGTCGGTGTTGATTGTGATGAGGGTCCACCCGTTCCCATTCCGAACACGGTAGTTAAGCTCATTCACGCTGACAATACTTGGCGGGCAGCCGCCCGGGAAGATAGGTAACGCCGACACTGACCTCTCGCATAAGCGAGAGGTTTGAATATTCCTCCATAGCTCAGTCGGTAGAGCACGCGGCTGTTAACCGCGGTGTCGTTGGTTCGAGTCCAACTGGGGGAGCCAAAAAGAACAG
>Ga0247608_10000670_pt1 | contig 53296 bp, 67 predicted proteins | sample 176DNAGHGlowgp2_FD_193490 | JGI IMG/M metagenome (GOLD analysis project Ga0247608, IMG submission 193490) | Sheep rumen microbial communities from Palmerston North, Manawatu-Wanganui, New Zealand - 1766 DNA GHGlow gp2 | ecosystem: Host-associated > Mammals > Digestive system > Stomach > Rumen ... | reverse complement strand
GTATCTACTTTTGAATCCAATAGCATATTAAAGAAATATTCTACTTGATACTTATACTTAGACATGTCTATTTCGTAATCGATAGACATATATTTCGTTCCCTCTACAGTATAATCAGCATCCTTAATATGTTCATCTCTTACAGCTTCATGAAGTCTTTCTTTAAAGGATTTATCTTCTATATGATTCCACTCTTTATAAACTCCATCCCAGAATTTATCCTGCAATGTAAGTGTATCATAGTCATATCTATAAATATTATTTTCTATATATTTATCAAAAGCATCACCTTGTTTTACTTTAATAAATTCAAGATCATAATTTTCAGGATCAGTTGATTCCGAATCATTTTTCTTTTTCTTATATAAAAAATATTTATAAATATATGTACCGTCTAATCCAAAAATATCAATAATATCATTATTATTTTTAGCAGATGATTTATATTTAATAAGTTTATTAAGATTCTTTACAATAGCAACTTGATATTTCAAAGGAATCTCAGGGAAAAACTCAACACCAAATGATTCTAAGAAATATTGCACTGATCGTATATCAAAAATATCTCTTCTTATGTACCATTCTGGTACATCTACAACTAAATCATTAAATGTTTGACATAATAAAAGCAATATAAGAGATTCATCATAATGATTAGAACCAAGACTCATAGCATCTTGATAAGTTCTCTTAAGGTACATACTTCTATTTATATTATATAATTCCTCGAATCTCTGTCGAACTAATTGTTCCACGTTAGGTATATATAATATTTCCCATTTAATAGCTTTTCTTGCTTTATAAATATCAATAGATTTATAACCAAGATATCTAAGATACGAATAATTAAATCCTTGATATTCTGAAATCAAATAATCCAGCATACCATTATATTCAAGAACGGAAATATCATCATTAGATAACCAATGAATAAAAATTCTTTCAGTGTCATCCATAGGATTACTAAAATCAATATGACTTGTATCATAATCTGCAGGAAAATCAGAAGCAGAAATATAAATATTATAATATTTATCCGATCTTTCTCTAGTTATATTATATACCGTTTCAGGCCATGGAGGTAATCCGGCTAAACTTCTATAATAATTATTCTTCTCTTCATAATGTCCCATATAATATTTTCTACAGTGTTCCAATAAAGATTTTCTATATATTACTGGAATAGTAGCATGATTATATAAAATATTTTCGATCTCTTCATCGGTAAAAATAGGATTTCCGTCTTCGTCACAGAAGCTCTCAAGCATTTCATATGTAAATGGAAAATTATCCAGGTTTATTCTATTTTCTACAATGGAAATAAATTCTCTAGATTCTTCTAGAGATTCTTCAGTTTCATAGCTTATTGCCAAAACATCATTTTTTACAACTATACCTTTAAATATAGTTTTACAGCAATCTACAATTTCATCCATTAATGGATGATCAGTGTAAATTTTTCCATTTACTGAATACGCCATATTCTCACCTCCAAACTTGTCAAATTATATATATGTGAACCAGATACAAGATTATATAAATATCAAAATATAGGCTAGGATTACACTAATCCTAGCCTAATTTTATTTAATTATTATCATCTTCCTCATCTGGATTATAATATTCTTCTTGCTGCTTTAAAATAGCATTTATATTTGCTCTAACTATAATTGTATATGAATTTCTACCAATCTTTTCTGGATCTTCTGATCTATAAGAAACAATAGTTGCGTTATAACAAGCATAATTTGCTATCATATCGGCAACATCTTTAGTTCTATCATATGAAGGATCTTCTGATCTGTTTTTACTTTGAAGATCTTCAAGAATTTTTTCACCATCTTCATCCAAAGATTCAAGATCAACGAAAGTTAAAGTTGAAAAATGTCTGGATCTATTAAACCAAGACAACTTATCACCTTTAAAATATTCACTAAGTAATGGTACATTGCTTCCAGTAACAGGTTCAGATTTATAATCATTATAAATAAATGCTAATCCTAGAGGTCTTACAAGGGTGTCTAGTTGCTTCATGTTAATGACAAATTCCAATGTTGTTCCTGGTTGTTTACAACTTTTTAGTATTTTCTTCTTGAGTATATTGTAATCAAGTTTCATAGTATTCTCCTTTTTATAATATTAATAATATTATTAGTATCTCTAATTAATTAGATGTAATTAATATCATTTAAAAATAAGAAAATTTGTAAAAAATAAACCAAGAATAAAATAAAAATAACCTATACCATATTTCAGGTATAGGTTATAAATTTCTATAATTACTTGTATATATCTCAAATAATATTGAAGCTAATTCTCTCAAGATATAAAAATTATATCCAATGTCAATTTCTTCTGTTAAATTAGGCAAATTAGATATATAGAATTCTCCACCTATTATCCTATATTTTCCCAATGGCGATAGCTCTCTATAATATTCCACCGAAAGCCTCTTATTAATATAATCATCTATGAAATTATTCAAAGAGACCATTGCAGATTTAACACCATCGAGATGTAAAGTCGCCACAATATTTACTATTACACTAATTAAAGGTTCATGGATATCATAATTATCCCCTAATCCTTTTATATCTACATTAATATCTTGATTATTTAAATCTATAAAAAATAACAAATTGGTCAATTTAAGAAAACAAGATGAAATAGATTTGGGGACAAATTCAATATTATCAAATTTAGTTACCTTCAATCCACCGACCCTATTTACATAAACTGCATCATTTGCTATTCTTATCACCTCATATTCTTTTATAGAGTTGGAATCAAATAAAGCAACCTTTGCTTCTTTAATTCCTTTTTGTATAGTTTTAAATATATCTTTATCCGATTTAATCATATTACCTACAATAACCTCCCTATTAATTTTAGGGAGGTTACATAGATAATTATAGGTTTGATTATCTATTACATTATATCTATATAATATATTAATATTAGCTTGCTTAATATCATATTCTATTATATTTCCACTAACAAACCTTTTATCGATGATATAGTTTGTTTGTTTTGCTAGAGATAATTGATAATTATTCAACATAAATCATATCACCTCCAGCTTTAAGTCTAGCAGATTCTACCAATATACTATATCTATTTTTATCTATATCTAAGTTGTATATTCCCCAATAAGGATTAAATTGTGGCAAAAAGCCAGAAGAATTTTTTATCCAAAGATAATCATCCAAACAGTTTATTCTATAAGCATTATAACCATAACGTTGTTGAATTGCTTTAAATAAACTTTCTGCAATATTTTCTGCCCAATCCATTTTTTCATCTACAATAATAAATATATCATTATTTATATATAATTCATATATAATACTAAAAAACTCCATAAAAACAGCATCATTTTGAAATATATAATTAAAATATGATATATCAAAATCTCTATCTAAATATTTTCCCAATTCATTTGGAGGCAATATATATTTAAATCTTGGAAAACCTTCCTTCATAGAATTTAAATTAAATACTTTACAATCATCTGGTATATATTCTCCATTACCATAATAAAGCAACTATATCACCCCCATTATAGGATTTATCAAATTAGGATTTTTCTTAATACCAAATCTAAGTCTATTTATAACTTCAAGTTTTTCATTGAATGTTTTTCCATATGGATTTATTTGATTTAACAATATATTTAGAATTTGATCATTAATTGGAAACATTGGCGGATAATTATATAAATATTCTCTCCAATCCATTATATTTGTATAATAATAAATAAGATCCAATTGTATGTTTTCTAAATTTGCATCAAAATAACATCCAGAAACATTAGGATCAGGATCATCAATAATACCAATATGAATTCCATAATTTATTAATATAAAGAATACCATATTTTTCATAGTATTATTATAATCTGAGTTTGGATAATATAATAATAGTTTCCCCCCTTTATATAAAAAAGCCAATATAGAACTAATATATTCTTTTACAGGCTCAGATAATAAGTGAGCATTATAAATAATATTATATTTTTTCTCGTCTCCGTCAACTTCAGCTATCATAGCTTCAGGAGGCGGTAGGAGTATGGTCCCAGGAATAACTATCCTGGGATCTAATCCTAACTCATTATCTTCATCTAATGATATTATTTTTACATCTGGTCTCATATGTAAAGTTTCTATTATAATATTCTTATTAGTGGTTAAAAGAATATTACCTTTTAATATCATATTACTCCTCCTCTCCAGAAGCCTCCTCTTCTTCCTCTTCTATATATTCTTCTGGGAGAGCGCATACAGGAGCTTCTTTAAAACTTTTGATCTTTTCAACTGCATCATCATACCATTCTTTAGATACAATAGCAATATCTTTTGTATCTCTATCATCAATGCGATTAATGGCAAGTATCTTATTATTTAATGTAAGGTATGTACCATCATCATTTTTAACAACAATGACATCACCAACCTTTTCATTCGGGAAGAGATCTTTCTTAGATAATACGACAGCATTTGCTAAATCAAGACCATCAGCTTCTGCTGAATCATAAAGCTCATCATCAGAATCATCAATATTAAGAGCAGATAAAATCTTATCCTTACCAAGCTTAGCCTCTAAGCTATCACCAGAATATACAACTTTATTTGTCTTAGTCTTAAAGATAGATGTAGCAATCTCAAATATAATATTCTCACCATCCTCATCTGGACCACACTTATTAACTTCTGTTCCAAGATAATAATTTTCAGAACTTAAAAGAAGTTTAATAAACTGATTATTTACTGAGCAGCTATTCTTCTCCAGAAACTCGCTAATTATTTCATCCTTAATATTCTTTTTCTTTCTAAGAATATTAGCAAACATTTTAATTGCTATTTCCAAATTATCAGAGAAAATAGATTCAAGAAATTCGCAACAATTCTCTACAATCTTGATCTTATCCTCATTACTAGCATCTGAATAATAATATAAATCATTAATACCAGCAAGCAACTTACCAATATCCTCTTTATCATCTATATATCCAAGATCACCTTTACCCTCATCTTCTTCATTAATCTCGAAAGCGCTAACTACTTCCTTTTTAGCTTCAACTTCCTCTTCTTCCTTTACCTCAACAGGCTCTTCTTCTGAAGCAAGATCTTCTTTGATTTCCTCTTTTATTTCTTCCTTAGCAGCAGCTATACCATTAACTGTCTTATTCTTTTCCTGCTCTTCAGCTAACTGCTTCTCAACTCTCTTATTCATTTTATTAGATCTAATTGCATGAATAGGATTCTTGAAATCACCTGTAACGATTTCCTGTTTCTTTAATCCCTTTGATCCACCACTTATAGTAATCTTCATATTTATATCCTCGCTTTCGTTTATAAATTGTTCATCATTATTATATTTTATTTTCTTTGCTAATTCGAAAGGTTTATATACAGCACCACATTTCTTACATACCAATTTATTAAATCCAAGGTCATAATCAATAGCCCCATTACAATATCCAGTAGGATCATTCGGATCTGGCTTATTACACCATATTTTCTTCCCATCTACTTCGTATACGTATGGAAAATCGAGCACTACGGCACCAAATCCATTTCTAAATCCAATATTATTGAAATAATTGGTTCCTATATCGTCAATAATATATTGTCCAATTATAAATTCAGACAAAAGTTTATATATATCTGCAGCCATAGATATATATTCTTTTCTATTAGTAATCGGATTTACTTTCTCAAATACTCCTAAAGTTCCACAGGGACTAACTTCAAAGACTTTAGTACAAAATGGTTTTATAAGAAATTGATTTTTATATTCTCTTATAGAATCATTTAATGCTACGCTATCATATGCAACCTTTACAATAAAATTATTAGCAAATCTTGGTTGATAAGTCACTCTATTGGTTCCCGATACCAGCTTATCAAATCCTCGTCTATTCATTATCTCATCAATTGCTTGATACTTCTCTTTAAGTTTTGCAGAATACTTTGCAGAAGTAGCAATATAATTTAATTGTTGAATATCTTCAACAGTAAACATTGAAAGAATAGGAGGAGCAGTTAAAATCTCATAATTAAACTCTTGAGGAGTTATACTTCTAGATTTTAATCTATTTAATGTATATTCTCTATCTATCATAATTTACCCACCTCCTGATCCTGGAGGATGTGTCATATTATATTGAAATTCTGATTTGGAATACTCATCATATTGTTTTATCTTTTCATCATGTAATTCTTCGCTTCTAGGAATACTATCTAAAAATCCAGCAAATGCTGCTCTTCTTCCAGCATATTCTGCTTCATTTTCATTAGATACTGTATAAGTTTGCCCAGCATGATTACCAATGTTTGCCCTTATACACATTGTTCCCTCTTCGTCGAAATATACAGCATCACTCATCAAAGGCAATCCCAATTGAGAAAGCCCCTTTTTCATTACTCTAGTTTTTTCTTCAGGAGACATATTTTTTATTTGCTCCATCATACTAATTTGATTTTTTAGTTGAGTAATTTCATTTGGTTCTTCTGATCTAATAAGACTAAACCCATGTTGATTTGCTGTTTTTTCTGCACATTTTTCTTTTAATAATCTTTTATATGCAGACGAATCGTAAGATAAATTGAATCCTCTTCTCCTTTCTAACATTTCCTCTATTTCCCATTCGGAGAGCAATATATTCATTCTTGGTCCAAACTCTTCAATGGTAGTATCTTGAGGTAAGATACTCTGAATCTTTTCTTTGGTATCATCATAAAATTTTCTATACCCTGTTGCCCCTGGATCAATTGGAACAAATCTGTCACTTGTAAATCTTGCTTGAAATGCATCTTGTTCAGAACAAGCATATACAGTGTTTTCTACATTAATATATTTTCCATTATACATTGTCTTTATATCTTCTTCAGATATATTATCTCCAATAGTTTTATGAGCTAATTTAGACAAATTCATGGATAAATTTAATCTGGCCTCTTTAGCGGCATCTTTTATTTCATTTAATTGGTCAAAAACTTTTGAATGAAAAGTTTGATATGGTGATCCATAAAACGAATTACCATAATAATTATATCCATATCCATTATATTGATATGGATTGTATCTATTTTCTCTTTTTGCTTTTGCTCTATCTGCTATCTGTTTACCCTCGAATTCAGCTTCTTCTTGATAATATTGCATTAACATATTTTGAGCAATGCTTTCAAAATTAGAAGGAAGTAGGTAATCGTTACCAGATATATTAACTGGGGGGATATATACTTGAGTATATTGCTGTTGAGTTGGTTGATGTTGATATCCATAACCTCCCTGCAATGCAGGATTACCCCACATCTGTTGTCCATATATTGGTTGATTCATATATTGATTCATCATATATGGATTTTGATAATATTGTTGTTGATATGCATTTCCCCCAAGACCATAGGTCATTGGTGGAATGCTCTGTTGAGCTGAATATTGACCGAAGCCAGCATTATGCGTGGCTTCGGTTTCTGTTGTATATTGCTCACCATTACCCATTACAGACATTTCACCTGTATAAAAATTGGTCTTGAACATATAACTTTAATTCATCCTTTCTATAATATTTATCTTATATAATATTATAGTATATTATTTTAAATAATATTATTTATCTAACTATTCTCCTTTATTTTTATATTTATTTATAAATTTTCTATGTATATCGTAAAATAAATTTGGGAATGTGATAATTATATTACATAATGCACAATATATAGATCCATTAATATTATTAGCAATTAATTCATAAAGATATGGATATATATAGTTATTTATATAAACATAAATTATATAACTATCGCTCATACTACTAACGTCACCTATATTATCAATAATAAAAGATCTACATCTCAAATTCTTTAAAATATCACGACCATTATCAATATAAGATAATTTATATACATAAGAATATAAAATCCTTGACATTATAGAACCAATATATTGCGCAATTGTCACAGCGACCTCTTCTGCATAAGATTTCCATATTCCATCAGGTAGCATATCTCCTTTATTATAACGTAAGTAGTTGATCAAACTATTCGTTGAATCTTCGATTACATTATATTCTCGATTAACATCAACAAGATTATCAATATATGATTCTATTTGATTATATATCCATATAATTTCATTATCTGATAAACTAAAAATACATTTATTTTGATCCCAATTTTCAACAATGTCTTTAAATAAATAATTACATAAATTTGCAAAATTAATCATAGAAGATTCGATAATATAATTAGTTGTATTTTCCGCTAAAACTTCAACTCTCGGATGATGTAAATCTTGTACCAAATAAGTTCTATTTTGATATTTGGTTAAAACATCATTAGAAAATATATTGTTTTTCAAAGCTTCAAGATTAGAATCACCAATCATTTCAAATCCAATACTGGACAATATGGGTGTACCGATAGATTTTCCAGATTCAAATATAATCGGTTCTATTGCACCAGCCCTTCTTTTTATAGCAACTTTATCCATTTCTGTTAAAGAATCACCATATGATTTTTCTATCTCTTTAGAATCATTTGGAATGTCAGGTATAAAATTATCTATCATCTTATTCTTCTCCTCCCTTTTTCTTTTTACTAAGATTTTTACAATAATTTTCTAAAGCTTTTGTAAAGAAAAATATTCTAGACATGCTATGTTTTTCGCACAAATCATTAATTTTTTCTACAAGCTTTGGGCTTTGATCCATCATAGCTATCTGATTTTCCAGAGCTTTTGTAATAAAAAACTCTCTATCTACCCCATTCTTTTCGCAAAGTTCATTAATCCTTTCATCAATATCCTTATCAATTCCCATTATTGTGATATTCTTTTTGATTTCTTCTGACATTTTATTACCTCCTAGAATATAATAGTTTAATATTTTCTATTGTTGATTTTAAAGAATTACAACAATCTGTAATATCTGGCACCAAATTCTCAATCATATTATTCATTATAGAACAACAGAAAACATATTTATCTTGTTCTCTCATAGTACCATCAGGATTTTCTCCATAAGTTTCTTTATAAAGAGTCTTATAAAGATCTATACCTTCTTTAATATATACCAATTTATATATTACATAAAACTGTACAAATTGGTTAAGTGTAAATATAATATTAGATTCAATAATATTACAAATAGATTGTGGGTCATTTGAATATAATACATTTTTTGATATAGTATCAAATAAATAGGACTTAAGATCAAAATCACCATAAAAATCTACAATATAAGCCATCTCATCTTTACTAATATTATCTTCTAATAATTTTATAATAAATGTATTAGAAAGATTAGATACATTATTAATTATAAAATCTTTTAATATCCCTTCGATATGAATTTGATGCGTATCTTTAGTACTCATATGTTGAATTTCTTGTAAAATAGGATAAATTTCAGCATTACCAATATCTGGACTTTTTAATACACTATCTTTAAAGAAATTAACTGGATGTATACTGGATAAATCATTGCTCATTAATTATTTCCTCCATAAATAAATTCCGGAGAATCATTCATTATAGAATAATCCGGTTGTTCCATTACTTCAATCCCTTTATTAGTATTCTTTACTTCGTCTACATCAATCAATCTTCCCATCTTATTCCTCGCTTCCTTTGTAAGGCTCTATGATTGTTAGTAAACTATCAATATCATCTTTGTAGACACTTTTAGTGAAACCTTGACCATCATATTCATCATGCGACTCAAGCTTATCAACATCTTTTAATCTCCCATGTCCTTTAGGAAGTGGTGTACCATTACGAATTGCTTTTACCACAGCAAATATATCATCATTCCATGTAAGCGTGTTTATATTACAAATTATGAAATAAATAAGCATGCATATAGCTAATAGGATTAAACCAAATTTGAGTTTAATTTTGTTACTCATCCCCATCCTCCTTATAATACTCACAATCGGTAATATCTGAGCAAAAATGCCTATATTTTTCGCACCATAAAATTGGCTTTACCTTTCCTGTATTTGCAATTTCTTCCCAATCAGCAATATCTGTATATATACAATCATCACAAATCTTCTCATTTCCTTCATTTATTCTTAGCTTAATATCACTTTGATGCTTAACTAAATAATCTCTAATCTTTCTTATTGCTTCATCGGATGTAATATGCCACTTACTTTCACTAACCAAAATTTCCCCAATAACGGTTAGCTGTTCATTTTGAGCTATACATAGTCTCTTTATTTTTTCAATATCCTCACATTCCTCAATCTCTAGTCTGTTCATATCTATTCCTCAGTTTTTGTATTCATTATATAACGATAGCAATTATATCTAACCATTTGACCCAGTTCAGGTTCAATATCACAATTATTATGATGGTTACAACTACTACAATCACCACTTTCAATTATGGTTCTGTAACTTCTCAGGCAATTTAACTCATAGGTTTTTTGTGCTATCAAATCATCAAGTTTACTCATTTTTATCCTCACTTTCTCTTATATCTGCTCCGCAGTTCGGGCAAAAATTGTAATGAATTCTATGAAACTCCTTAACATCAATACCACAATCACAATTAGAACACCATTCATAAACACCTAAACCGCTTGGTATTAATCCCAAATTCTCACAATGTTCTTTATGACTTATCCAATGTCCTTTAGGTCTTGATGGTGTTACGGGTAATAAGGCATGAATAGCTTTAACTACTTGATCCATATTCAAGTCGTAATCTGCTACTAAATCAATCACTGCTTCTCTGCTGACACAATCCTCACAATGTTGTTGCTTTTTAGCAGGAGTTACAGATGAGATAGAATTGATACACTTTATTAGTTCTTCCCAATTATCAGCCGATAACCAAAAACAAGTATTTGCTATTCTATTTATGACCACCTGTCTGCTGATTGCATCCTCGCAAGGCTGTTGTTCTAATGATAGTAGTCTAGTTACATCTTCTTCTGTGTGTCCATCCCATTCTTTTCCACACTCTAACTCCTGGCAATCAAACATATCCCAATATTCTTTTGTATAATGATATGTATAGCTTCCTTGTGGTGTATCTATTCCAACAATAAACCATTCCCCATTACTATTAAAACAATACTTTCCGTCTGAATGTTTAAAGGATTTCCAAGCTTTGTTTTTATTTTGTTTTACAATACATGCAAATAGAACTGCTCTTTGATGATATAATTGATTAAATGTATGATAGCCATCTGATACCTCTCCTACATCTTCGCAATGCTGTTCCTGCAATACTTCTTTTTCTTCATTTGTCATTCGCTACCTCCATCTTTCTATTCGATTTATCCATCATAGCATTTTAATAGTCTTAAAGACTATTGTTAACATATTTCCGCAAGCATCACAAACTAAATGTTCTTTCTTATCTTCAGTTTTTATTTTATCTAATTCAGGTTCTATACGAGGAATTGAACCTCTCTGTATTTCTTTGCCACATATAAAACATTTATTCACACATTCACTTGTCATTCTTCTACCTCACTTTAATTTTATTATTTTCTTATCAAATATATCGGTAACAATTTCAAACGTTCCATTAATCTCTAAGATTTTAAACATATCTTCATCACATTTATAGGATTTATGTTTACCATTACTCAATATTCCATCTACTGTATATGTAACTATTTTTGAACCTTCTCTGAAATTTCCTTCAGGTAATGTATATTCTTTCCATTTTATTTTCTTACCAATATCACTATCAGTTTCACTATAACTATATACCCATCTATCTATATCATAAAAATAATAAGTTCTATACACAGGTTCAGATTCATATACAGGTTTACCATCTTTATCATAATGATCTATATAATCATCCCAATGATGAATTCTTTTTTCTCTATCTGTTTCTCTACCGCCATCTGGAATACTCCAACCCTCTTCACGACAAGTCTTATATTCCTCTATTTGTATTTCAGTTTTCCAGGAAAATTGTTTAACTGTAAATTGCTTATGAGTATTATTATACACTATCAAAATAATTGCAGTTATGATAATAATAACTATACATGATATTATTATCCTCATATTGTAATCTTTTAATTTTTCTATATATTTAGTCATATTATTTTTCCTTTCCAAATATATAGTATTTTATTGAAATATATTATAACCATCCGAATTCTGTAGTAAATATCAATGGATCTATATACTCCATTTTATTCATTCTATTTCTTTTTAACATACTTCTAGAAGTAGTATCTACATAATTATTCCAAGTGCAAATGTATCTAATAAAATTAAGATCTATTTTTGCTTTAATTAAATTAGATTTTTTAAATGAATCTGCTGCTTTTATCAAAGAATTATAATTATTATCTATATGAGCTGCTTGATGGTATAATGTTATTATAGAAGAAGATAAATGTAATTCTTTTAGCATTCTATAATTCTCAATAAATATTTCTTGATTAGCAACAATCTTATTCGTTCCGCTGTATAACATACCATTTTGAGGATTTATTACCCATTTATTAATATAATCTCTAATACCATTTATCGATATAAGAGAATCGGAAAATATATTTATATATTGATAAATATCCTTATATTTCATAGCAATATCAAGTGCAGCCCTTATACCCTTTATTTCTGAATTATTATTGGTTGTATTACTAACTATCTTATAGGTTTGATCTATAATATTATCTTCTACTACAGCAACAACACCGTAGCATCCTGTAAACTTTCCTGGTTTTCCAGTTATACTTGCATCACTGAATATATTAATTGTGTTTTTATTATGAAATTGATTTATTTTTATTTCATTCATATATTATACCTCTTATAGTATTATTATAACATAGTATAAAACTATGTAAAATATTACAATTTATACTAATAAAATGGCATTTTAATAAAAAATAAACCCGGGAGATATGATTTCTCCCGGGTATTATTTAAAACTTTTCTGGAATACCAAATATATTGTATTTGGTGAATTCTCCACTTAAAGGAAGATTAGTATTAACTATTGTATTTGATTTGTTCACGTTAATCCAAAAATTATCTTTATAAGCTATAATACCAGTATTACCAGTATAATTAATAGTACGATTTATTGTGCTAGTGGAATAATATACGTTATTATCGTTTTCATTTGTAGAAACAACAATATTTAATTTATACCCATTTCTATATACAACATAATATACTTTTTCGTTATTATTCAAAATATATAATATTTCTATAGTCTCATCATCAATTATCCTGATAACAATATTTGTAAAAATTACATCATAATATTCAAACGTAAATATATTAAAAGGATCATCTATTTCTATACACGATAGGATATCATCATCTTTATATTGTGTAAGTATAACTGGTAATATGTTTTTAATATTCGGATATCTTTTTACGAGTTCATTTACGGATATCTTTTCTTTTATTTTATGCATAGAATTAAATGCATCTATATTTTCCACATATTTTACCAAATTTATATTCTTATAATCTACAGTACCAACTTCATATTCTCCAATATTATAATTATCTAATTTGATAGAAACATTATTATTATTATTATTTATAGCAAGAAGTTTATCAGATTCAGAATAATATAATTTATTACCAGACTCATCATTGATAATCTCTTCTCTAAACCTAAGTTTATTTAAAAAGCCATCTGGAGAACTATAAACAGTATTCTCATATATAGTAGATTTAATAATACTATACTCATGAGGATGAAAATATGAATTATACATATTTGGTGTTTCATTTGTATTTCCTCTAAATATATAATTATTAATATCATTTAAATCAAATTCACCAATTCTATTTTTACATACTAAAATAGTTGGAAGGGTGGTATCTGGAGATTGCACTATATAAATATAACATGTTTGATCTACGCCTACAGTAAATTCAAGATTATAAATATAATCAGTATAAGTATTATTTTCTTTAGATGATCTAGAAGATGATTTTGTAAATATATTAAAATACAATCCTCTACATGGTAACTTATTAAAATCATTAGGATTTATAATTTTATTATTTTTTGCAATATATTCTTTGAATGGTGTAGCTTTAATTTGATTAAAATCATTAATTGTAATATCAGATTCGCTAAGATGCATAGTTTCTCCAGATAAATTTAAATCTACACTATATTTTATATTACAAGATTTTAAATCATTATTAATAAAAACATGATATAAATTATTAGTCAAATTATTATTTGAATATATTTTTATGTCTGGATTTGCAGCGATTAAATATCCAGATTTTTCAAATTTTAAGGTTCTAGTATCATATGTATAAGAATATTCTTCACAATACGATCCAGCAAGACCTCTATTTACTACATCATTTCTAATTTTAGTAATATCTAACATTTATGATCTCCTTCATCATTTATTTAATTTTATTATAACATTTTTCTTACTTTTATCAATTTCATCGTCATACTCACCATCATATAAAAGATCTTTTATATAATTGTCCCCAAACAATACAGTTCCTACCTTACCATTATAACTACAATTTTTAATCTTAAAAAACTCTCCTTGTTCTTTACTTATTTTAACCATGTTTGTCTCCCTCCTTATTAATTATTAGTTTATTGGTTTAACATGTTTACTATAATTATAATATATAATCAAAAGAATTTAATATATCAAAAAATAATACCAGGGTAGAAATATCCACCCTGGTATTATTTAATTACGCAATATCTTCTTCGCTATCAAAATACTTCTTCTGTTTCTTTCTAATCTTCTCTATCTTATCGAGATCTTCTTGAGAATAATTATTTCTACCTAATCTAATTAAAGTATTAGAATTAATAATTGTATCTCTTTGAACCATTACATCTTTATTAAATTTACCATCTATCTTACTAATATACATTGCATTACGAGGATTAAATACAATTTCACATCTATGCAGAAATTCTGTATTAAGTATATGGAAAATATTAAGGACATCGCCATCAAAATCTGCACACAATGGTTTTAATACTTGTAATGAAATACTCATAGTAAGTGTTTTTGTAAATCCTATACAATATACCTGCAATATTGCGTTTATTCATTATAGATCGTTACTCTATAACAGTTCTCTCTTTGAACTTCCCATACATTACATATGGATACTCGACTATATCTTCACCACCTATACTATTACCATATAGAAGGTGCTACGCGTTTCGATTTAATAGTTTTACTTATAGCTAATATCACTATAATACTAACCACTTGGCTCTACTCTACTCATTTACTCTTATAAGTATTTCCCTTATAATACACTTTCGATAGTCTGTGAACCTTTCTCTTACGAGACTTGGATGCTGATTGTGCAATTAAGCATGTCCCAGCAATTAACGTAGTATTTTTAACTAAACATTTCTATTTAGCTGACCCAATTTCTTAAGCCGTAATTTATTGTCGTTATCTTCACATAGGTCGTTAATCTATGCAGTTCTCTGATGAACTTCTCTAGGTGTTACCTAGAAGACGAGACTATACTTCAATCTAATAATAATTAGACCTTGATTCTTTCGGAATTCACTTGAATCCTACTCCCATTTCAGGGACAGTCGTTGAACGTTCTCTTATATAATAAGAGCTTCGCTGCTGATTAGACATTATACCAATCCTTAGGACCTATATACTATTTATATAGGCTTTTATTTCACCATAGATCATCTCTCTACTTGTTTCTATCTTTCGATTCCATATAGGCAAGAGAGCTTTAGCCTTTCCCAGCAATTAAACCAAATTCTCCCTCTTAGTCACCTAAAAAGGAGCCCTACTATTTTAATATAAGGATTTCTATTAATTATCACGGGTATACCACCATTAGGATGGGACTTTATAATCATATTGATTATTTCTCCTATCCTTTCATCATAAGTTGCAATGGCATTCTTCCACCAGTCATATGCTTCTGATGGAGATATATTATATGATCTCATTAATATGTTTTCTATTTGTTGTTGAAGACATATTACTAATTCTGTATAAGGTAATTTAACCTGATCAATTCTTAAAGTTGGATCTTGTGCTATAACTGCTCTACATGCATAATTATATCTCGTTGCATTCATATGGTACACTACACCATACAGTTCTCTTATGAACTTCCCCATCATTATAATGGGATACTAGACTATATCTTACATCTTTCGATGTCTTTCGTTTCGATTTAAGAGGACTTACATTGGGTCTAAGAACGCCTCACCAGTGATTTCGGCTCTACGTTGTCACCAACTAGTCGTTGAACACAATCTGTTTATAACAGATCTTCGTAACTGATTACCCTGTCGAACTTTAGGGCTTCCCAGTTTTAGAAAGAATAGTACTTGAATAAATTCAAGCAGCCGTTACATATACAGCACCCACCAGCATACGCAGTACTCCCTTCTTTCCAGAAAGGATATTCAAGATCTCATCGGTTAATTCCTTAAACTTCATCTGAGTATCATATAATTTCAAGTTTTTAGTTTTTGGATCATTATCCATTCTTCTTTGATCTTTATTGATTAAAGCAACGTTCTTATTTATTATTGTATAATAACCATTGGTTGGTTCAAAATACATATAACCATCCTTTATATCAGATGGTCTAAGATGTGTTGTAAATACAGGAATAGAATGGATAAATATAATATCTCTATAATGTTGAATCTCATTATAATATTCAATCTTTTTTGGATATAATTTAATATAATAATCTAATATTTCATCAAACCTTTCATAGAATTCCATCATACCAATTCCATAAAATGGTTCTTTATCTGGTTTAAAAGAACATGGTCTATCATTATTACCATGCTCATCTACATCTGGTGAATAATGTAGCATATTTTTTAATTTGGAACCCTTGATTTTCTTTCGATCTTCATTATATTTAGAAGCTCCAAATATATAATCCAAAGTATCATAAAACTTTGGATGTATAAGATGATATTTATCTTTTAAGATTATCCATCCAAACATCTTAAAATCATCATCTACAAATCTACATATTGTTCTACATACTGGACATTCTATTCCGTGATTAATATGAGACTTCAAATAACCACATTCGCAAGAATATCTATCTGCATATGGATTTTGATCTCCTAATTTCTGACCAAACTTAGATGAATAAATACCATCCGGATTTTTCATCTCTTTCTTATTTGATCCTTTAGGTTTTGTAATTTCAAAACCACGACCAGATTCAATATCTAACTTACATTCTAAGTCTAAATCTATGACTTCTATTTTAGTCATATAATCATATTCATTAGAATTTGGATAAGTAAGATTGATTGGAATATTGTGTTTCTCACGATATTCTTGTTCTTCTTTCTGTTCTGCTATAATGTCATCAAACAATTTATTATGCATCCCCTTTCTTTATATAATATTAATGGATAACAAATTCTCTGGTTGAATTCAATGCTGCAGATAATTCGTTACATCTTTTATGTAAAACTTTTGAAATCGCTTGTCTAAGCTGATTTTCAGTTTCACCATCTAATTTAGTATAATCTATTACTACCTTATCTACTGTTTGTGTTTTAATTAACGAATTAATTTCGTTATATGAATCTAATAATTTATTATCATCTACATATGACATATCTTTATTCTCCTATATATAGTATATAATCTTATATTAATTTGTTGATTATTTGTTATTTTTCTACTTTTTTATTAGTATATTTAATAATTATATTTTTAAACTTACATTTATCTATACAAACTTCACTTCTATATAAATATAGTATATTATTAAAAGAAAGGTTGGCGAAATGTATGAAAAACATCAAAGATACTCTCAAAATTTCATTTAAACATTTCAAAACTATATGTAATCATAAGCAGTGGGTTTCATATTATGGTAGAATTGCAGGCTTGTCAAGATGGCAAACCTTTATTCACGACTTATCTAAATTTTCATATATAGAATTTTCAGAAAGTGTTAAATATTATAGTGGAGATAGATCTCCAATAGACAATTGTAAAGCAAAAAATGGTTATTCACTAGCATGGCAACACCATAAAGGTAGAAATCCTCATCATTATGAATATTGGATGGATAATTTTGATCAAGGAACCACCCCAATTAGAATGCCTTATAAATATGCCGTTGAAATGTTGTGTGATTCTCTAGCCGCTGGACAAACATATTCAAAGAATCAAAATATTAAATTTTCTTATACTGATGAACTTAAATATTTTATAAATAAATTTGATAATGGGTGTGCTATGCATATAGATGATCAGAAATTTATTTATCTTGTTCTTAGAAATTTAAAAAACATTGATAATATAAGAGTATTAGACAAAAAGAATATGAAATTTATATTAAAAGATAAATTCTTCAGTAAAGAAATATTAAAAGATTTATACGACTATTCTTCTATTTTATCAGATGAAGAATATTATATTATTAGAGAATCTGTAGAATCTGATTTTAATAAAAAAAGGAGAGTGAAAAAGTGAGTTACGATAGAGTCCCAATAAATCCAAATGATATAGAAGAAATTTGGGCATCTAATAATAATTCCGAAAGAGCAGATAAATTATATACAAATTTAGCTATACCATCATATGTACATTCATATTCTCTAGCAATAGATTATATGTATAAATGGTTTGAAAGTAAATTTGAAAAGAATTTTTTTGTTGGTGGAATATATGTAGATGGAAAACATGTATTAGATGACTATAAAAATAAATTTAAAAGACAAATCATAAAAGGACAGCAACCAAGAGCAAGAATAGAGCCTAGAATAGAACACGATTATGATAGAGAAGGATTAGATAATTATCAAGCTCCCGTTACAATGTATACTAGAAGATCTAATTTAAATAATTCATTCTTTAGAGATTATGATAGAGATTTATTCTTAGGTCTTAATATGAGAGCTTTGAGGATGGATTTTGGTTTTAAAGTTAGAGTAAATACCAGAGCTGAACAATTAGATTTATCTCAAAGGATGGAATTATATTTTAGAGTAGGAGCTACACAATATGAAGATATTAGTGCAGATTTCCACGTACCAAAAGAAATAATTCTTAATATTGCTGATAAAGCGGGGTTTGAAATAAAGAAGGGTGAAGTTGTAGATATTGTGGATTTTCTTCATTATCTCAATAATCATTCAGATGTTCCATTTTTATTTAAGATACGAGCAATAAATAAGAAAGCAGAATTCTTTATTAGAATGAATGGTTTATATACTCATATTGCTGTAAAAGACAAATTACAATTAGATGATGGTGAAAGAAATGGTAAGCTTGATATGTATTATCATATCGAAATGAATGCTGTATTAACTATACCTGTGCCACAATTCTATGCATATTATTCCGGATCAGATCTTACTATAAAAATTACACCTAAAGAAGCATCTTCTGGTACTGTAGCTATATATAGTATTAATATGGTAGATATACCTAAAGTCGATGAGAATGGATGGCCTATCGGAGCTATTACTCAATATGCTACAGATAAAGGTGAGACTACAATGGATTTATCCTCGTTATTTACTGGAGAAAATGTATTAACTAAGACTATTAATCATGATCTAGTAAATGGAGTATCGCCAAGTCACTTTATTAATGTTAAAGTATTTACAGAAGCGGACTTAGCCAAAAGAGTTCCAATTAGAATGGATTGGATAAATAAAGTTGCTTACTTTAATACTCCACAAGATGAAGATATATTAGATATTGCAGTATATTATGATAGAGATTATATGAACGAATTAGATATATCTCTAGAGAATTTAAATAATAATAGAATATCAGAATCCAATCTTAATAAATCAGAATATAGAGATAAGTATTTTGATAAAGAAGATAAAGATATATCAGATGATAGACAAGCAAAGAAAAAATAAACAAGAGAGCAGGGTATTAATTTACCCTGCTCTCTTCTTACTAGATAATATTCTATTAGTATTATATTCTCTACATATATCTTTTACTATTTCTGGATGTAATATTATTGGATTATCATCTATTAAACATTCACAATATAAAATACCATTTATATCTTTTATTTTTTCTAGATATAAATTATCTGTAAGATATGTATGAATAATAATTTTATTATTTAAAGCTATACGTGGTATTATATTTAAACTCTCTTCTAATTCCCAATTTGATTGTTTTCTATAACGATATGTATCATATGCTATATTCCAATATTTACACATATCTACCATAGATTCAAACTTATTACCTAAATGATCATATACATATTCTATTTTACCTTCTAGACATTCTTGTAATGATTCACCTTTATATTTTTTATTTTTATAAATATAATACTTTACGCCCCAATACTCACACATCTCTTTTTCTGTATTAAATTTATTACCTTTATGATCATATACATATATACCTTCTAGACATTCTTCTAATGACCAACCTAATTTCTTTCTACCATGATAAGTACAAGAATCTATATTCCAGTATTCACACATCTCTTTTTCAGTATTAAACTTATTACCTTTATGATCGTATACATTACCTTTACCTTCTAGACATTCTTCTAATGTCCAACCATAGCGTTTTCTACAGTAAAATACACTAGTAGAATTTATGTCCCAATATTTGCACATATCTTTTATAGATTTAAACTTATTACCTTTATGATCATATACATATTCTATATCTTTACCTTCTAGACAATCTTGTATTGACCAACCACGGCATTTTCTTCCATTATATACACTACATTTTATACCCCAATATTTGCACATATCTTTTATAGATTTAAACTTATTACCTTTATGATCATATACATATTCTATATCTTTACCTTCTAAACAATCCTGTAACGACCAACCATAGCGTTTTCTGTTTTGATATATACTATATTTTATATTCCAATATTTACACATTTCTTTTTCTGATTTAAACTTATTACCTTTATGATCATATACATTACCTTTACCTTCTAGACATTCTTCTAATGTCAAACCGATATGTTTTCTACTAATAAATGTAGTGTACTTTACGCCCCAATACTCACACATTTCTTTTTCTGTATTAAACTTATTACCTTTATGATCAATAACCATATATAACCTCCTTTAAAAATATAAACACAGAGGAATTAATCCTCTGTGTCATTTTTATGTAATTTGATAATTCTCTCTATATTATATTCTCTACATATATCTTTTACTATTTCTGAATGTAATATTATTGGATTATCATCTAATAAACATTCACAATATAAACTATTATCTATAGATAATAGTTTTTCTAGATATAAATTATCTGTAAGATGTACGTCAATTATATATTTATTATCTAGAGATATATGTGGTATTATATTTAAACACTCTTCTAATGCCCAACCATAGCGTTTTCTAGCTTTATATATGTTATATTTTATACCCCAATATTTACACATATCTTGTAATGTATTGAACTTATTACCTTTATGATCATATATGTATTCTATATCTTTACCCTCTAGACATTCTTCTAATGACCAACCTTTTCGCTTTCTTCCCCCGTATACATTATAATTTATACCCCAATATTTACACATATCTTGTAATGTATTAAACTTATTACCTTTATGATCATATACATATGTGATATCTTTGCCCTCTAGACATTCTTTTAATAACCAACCATTGTATTTTCTCCATTTATATGTATTACATTTTATACCCCAATATTCACACATTTCTGCTTCTGATTTAAACTTATTACCTTTATGATCATATATATATATAATATCTTTACCTTCTAGACATTCTTCTAATGACCAACCACTGTATTTTCTTCCATCATATATACTATAATTTATATTCCAATATTTACACATTTCTGCTTCTGATTTAAACTTATTACCTTTATGATCATATATGTATTTACCTTCTAAACAATCCTCTAATGTCCAACCGGTATGTTTTCTTCCTTTATATACACTATAATTTATATTCCAATATCTGCACATTTCTTTTTCCGATTTAAACTTATTACCTTTATGATCATATATGTATTTACCTTCTAAACAATCCTCTAATGTCCAACCTAATTTTTTTCTATGATAATATACATCATAATTTATACCCCAATAATCAAACATATCTTTTTTAGTATTAAACTTATTACCTTTATGATCAATAACCATATATAACCTCCTTTAAAATTATCCAGGAGAAATTAATCTCCTGGATAATAAATTAAATTAAGCAATCCCTAATATATCCAATACTTTAGTTACAGATATATTTTTCATAGCAGCACAAACTGCTAATGGTGTATTATAATCTTCTGTTCCAATATAAAGAAGTTTTTCTATATCATAGAAAGGATAATTGATTTTCTTTCTTTTAAGAAGATCAATAAACCAATTATAAAAATCTTTCTTTTCTTTTCCATAAAACTTCTTTAAATCACTATTAGAAATAGGATAAATAATGTGATTATTTAGACACCATGCTCTAAAGTGTGTTTCCAGAACCCAATGACATTTAAAAGATAATAATTCGCCTTCAAGTTTAGCAATCTTTTCCCTTTCAGTTGCAAATCCACCTACAGGATTTAAACATTCCTCGGTTATCATGCTAGGATTCTTAGATTCTTTTCTAGGATCACCAATTTCATAAATCTTACCAGTTTCTTCATTGTATTCTAAATCAGTAAGGTCGCCATTTTCATCAACAATATTATTGTCATCATCCATATAATAATTAGTATGAATATAAGCATTATTCTCTGGATCATAAACTACGAGATTATTATCTTCATCTAATTCATAATCTGTAAGATATTTATTATTCTTTCTTTTACAGTAACTAGGACGAATATCAAATACTGCCTTTCTATGGATATTATCAACAATATCAAATACTAATGGTGTTTTTGAAGAACCTGATGATAATGCTCTACCAAACTGCTGAACGTAGATAATATTCGAAGATGTTCCTCTATACATTAGAATGCCAGAAATATTATTAACATGATAACCCATATTAAGCATATCTATACAAGCTATAATATCAATATTATTTTTTCTTCTTTTTAGTGAGTTTAATCTTTTACCTACATCTTTGGACTCTTTTGAATTTTTACTAGATACTCGCATTGTATTAATTTTGTGATCTGGATATGCCACTTCAAACCAACTAATGACATCATCTAATTTTGAATCCATTTGGTTGATAGATGAAAAGAATACTATAAACTTCATATAACTAGTACTAGTATATTTGTCACAATATTCTTTTATAATTTCACTCATATCAATCTCATCAATTTTTCCAGCTTCAAGAACTCTCGATTTGAATATAGTAGATCTCACTGGATCATCTCCAATCTCTTCACCAACAGTAAGTGCAGTTTCTGTTAATTTCTTTGGAGAATTACAAGTATCATATGCACAATATACGTAGTTTGGAGACTTGATTATTCCATCTCTCATAGCATCAATAATAGAATATGGATAAACCATAACATTATTAAAAAAGATAGAAGCTATATCCATACCATCGGATCTTATAGGAGTTGCAGTGAGCCCAATGTAATTAGTTTTCTTCAATCTGCCTAAAATTCTTTCTATATTATATTTAGCTTTTCTTCCACCCATTCTATGAGCTTCATCAAATATAATAAGATCATACTTCTGCTTCAAAAGATCTTCAATTTCATCATCTTTTAAAATAGCAAGCTTCATATAAGTCATCATTGTACAGTTAGGAATTTTAGATATAGCTTTAGATGTATTAATGGTCTCTTCATCTGCACCATATTCATCTTCCTTATCAACAAGATCCATATATCTATTTTCTACAGTAGATTTAATAATCTCTGCAGGATATACATATAAGACCTTTTTATAGTCCTTAATAAGTTCTGTTGCAAGATAAGTTTTACCAAATCCTGTACATCTAAGGACAACAACCTTATGTTTCTTCTGGAGCTTTTCTCTAGCATCCATTAATGTTTTGTATTGCTCTTTAAATTTTTCACTCATAGATTTGCTCCTTTCTCAAGCAACTTTATTCTTACTAGATAATATTCTATTAGTATTATATTTTCTACATATATCTTTTACTATTTCTGAATGTAATATTATTGGATTATTATTCAATGTACATTCACAATATAAACTATTATCTATAGATAATAGTTTTTCTAGATATAAGTTATCTATAAGATATGTATGAATAATTTTATTATTGCCTAAAAATATGTGTGGTATTATATTTAAACACTCTTCTAATGTCCAATCAAAGCGTTTTCTATTATTATATGTATTATAATTTACGCCCCAATAATCACACATATCTTTTTCATTATTAAACTTATTACCTAAATGATCATATATATATATACCTTCTAGACATTCCTCTAATGTCCAGTCTTTGTATTTTCTATCTTTATATGTATTATAATCTATACCCCAATATTCACACATCTCTTTTTCTGTATTAAACTTATTACCTTTATGATCATATACATATATATCTTTACCTTCTAGACATTCTTTTAATGACCAATCTTTGTATTTTCTACTAGCATATATACTATACTTTACACCCCAATACTCACACATCTCTTTTTCAGCATTAAACTTATTACCTTTATGATCATATACATATTTACCTTCTAGACATTCCTCTAATGTCCAGCCACGGCGTTTTCTATCTTTATATACATTATAATCTATATTCCAGTATTTACACATATCTTTTTCAGTATTAAACTTATTACCTTTATGATCGTATACATTACCTTTACCTTCTAGACATTCTTCTAATGTCCAACCATAATGTTTTCTACTGTAAAATGCACCAGAATTTATACCCCAATATTCACACATTTCTTTTTCTGTATTAAACTTATTACCTTTATGATCATATACAACTTTTTTCTTACTCATATATAACCTCCTTCCTCAATTAAAACAGATTTATATAATAAATATATTTATCAAGTATATAATTATAAAGATATTTTACTCTACTGCTTCATTTACATTTGCAAGTTTTGTTAAAGAAGATTTAGGTGCTTGCAACTCCTCTAGACTAGTAATATAAACTTATACCTCTTTCCATTCAAATCTTAATAAACCAATCACTAATCCAGAATCAGCAACTGTAGGCTTTGAATAGAATTTATATTCGTAAAGTTTCAAGAATTTGGCATTTTCGCCAAATATATTATATATCTTCTGTACAAATACTTTATCCCTTATGAGCTTTTTATGTTTTGTTGCAAAATTAATTTTATCTTGCAAAGATCCCCTTAATATTTCAACTTCAACGTGAATATAATCTGGAAACTCTCTAATTCCATTGATATAATTACAAGAATAAATATTTATTCTTTCATAATCATCAACAGATGGTAGATCTTTTTTGTAAAATTTACAAAGATCTTTTTCCATCTGTTTCTTACTAAGATCTTTATCTATAACAGCATTTATATAATTCCGCAGATCCAGATCACAAATATAATCGATAGTTTTAATAAATTCAAATACTTCAGGATTAGTTTCTGGCGTAATATCGTGAGAAAGTAATCTATTTATTTCGCTCAATTTGAATGAATCTGTAATATTATTTAAATAATCAACAAATTTATTAAAATATTCAGGTGAATTTTCTTTGATCTCCTCCAAGATTTCCATTATATCTCTTTTTTTCTTTTCCTTCTCAATAACATCAGATACAGAAATATATACTTCTTGTTGGCTCTTGGTTTTAATTATTTCGAATATTTCAGGATTAGTTTCTGGCGTAATATCATATTTGAATAATCTATTCATCTGTACCATTTTGGTACCGCAAATATCGAGTGTTAAATATTTAAGATATTCAGGTGTATTCTCTTTGCATTTTTCAATTTCTCTATTTTGTGTTTGCTCTCTCATCATTTTTCTATTCATATTTACCTCGGCTTTCTCCCACTTTATTTATAGATGCGGGATTTCATCTAATTATATTTTATGGTTATTTCTATATTTATAATATATAATCATAAATATGAAGATTTACATATTATATAAAGGAGGGGTTTATTATGAAAAATATAAGAGAATATTATGAGATAGAAAGTGATAGTCACGTAGAGAGTAATTTTAAATCTTTAAAAGAAGCTAAACAAGCTGCAAAGATATATAAGAAACAGAAATATACAGAAGAAAAAATAAAGATATATAAAGTATCTGGAGACAATAAAAAACTAATAGAAAAGGTATAAAAAAGAAACACCTCTATCACATAGATATAATAGAGGTGTATTTATTATATAAAAATAATTATATGTACACAGGTGTGGATTAATCATTCGGATAGTCTGGGTCAATTAATGACATATAGTCATCAGCAGAAAGGTTAGAAGCAAACAAATCTCTTTGTTTAACTGCTATTATTTGTTTTATTGTTAATCCTATAAACCCAGGAAACTTATTGTTTAAATAAGCTATCGGAAATTTATATTCATCCATACTTTCATCCTCCTTCTTATATTATTTGATATATAATACATGCTACGTTTCTATATCAAATATATAATATCTAATTAAATTAGAAAATAATCGGAGGATAGAGGTATACCGTGTAGGTATACCTCTAAATTTTAAATTTTAACAATTATGTAAATAGGTCCGGTGGCTTCGTTATCCCCAGAGGTCGCTGAATTTATTACAATATACTTCTTCTCAAAAAAGATTCTCCTAGGGGTTATCAATACCCCTAGGAGATCTATTGTATTTTACACACCATAATCAGAATTTAAATTTTGTCTATTGATTTCATCAATGATTTCTTTTTCCTTTATATCTCTTTGTAATTCATAATTTGTAGTATATGGAACTTTTCTAGTGTTTGTGGTTCTTTTTATAGAAGTTCCTATTTTTATTGCTCTTCTTCTTTCTTGGCGTTTCCTAAATTTATAAGAAGGGAGAGGAGCAGATAATCCATTATCTGTCATATATTTGTCCCCCATTATTCATTGATTTTTACCCATTTACCAGTTTTCTTTGATCTAGGTCTACCAGATTTATCATAATATATATCATCATCTACAACTTCAACCGATGGATCATTATCTGGATCTAGTTCTTCCTCTTCATCTTTCTGAGGATTAAGTTCAGCCAATTCCTCTTCAGTTGGCACCCCTAATTCTTCATCTTCACCAACAGGAAGATCTTCTTCATTTGATACTTCTACATATTTATCTTGATCGGAGAATTCTTCTGTGAGTTCTTCTTCTCTTTCTTCTAATTCTTCTAATATCTTTTCACTAGCAGATATTGATATAACTCTAGCTTTATCATGTATATTATCTTGTATATCTGAATCACCTTCAACAAGTTTCTTAATAAAGTTTTCAACGAAACTTCTATTCTCTAATAAAGATAATACGGCTTTAGTAAAGAAATCCATATTCTCTGTATTCTTTTTCTCTACCACCTTCTTTACATAATTCCAACATATATCATATATTTTTTTTATTAGAGCTATTTCTACTTTTTCTAGATCAACTTCAGATAAATCTTTAAAATCATCAAATTTAAATGATTTTATAATTTCTAATACCATATTAACAAGTTCATTAGATAACCCATCAAGAAATCTTTCAGCTTCTTTTTTATCTCCAGATCTTTTTACAGAATATAATACAAATACAACTGCGATTATAGCGATTACACCAAGCCCAATAAGAGCTAATAATAAATCATTATTCATATTAAAGCATCCTCCTTAATTTTTATAATTTTTAAAGATTTATTATTTAAATGTAGAGAATACCTATATTTTTACAAAAAAAATAAACAATGTAAAGAATCACCACTAATACATATTAGTAAAAGAGGTGATTCTATAATATTATCAACCTGAAATTATTACAGGATAATCAGGATCAATTAAAGACATATAAATGTCAGTATTTAATCCTATTCTTTTTGCTGTTAAAAGGTCTCGATTTTCAACAGCTAAAATTTGCTCAGGTGTAAGTAATATTTGGGTTGTACTATTAGCAAATTTTATGGGAGATTTCCCACCAAAGAATTCAATAAACATATCGATCACCTCTTTTTTTTTAATTATTAAAAGAGGATCTGGCTTCTATATATGTTTATTATATTTATAATATCTAATTCAAAATTACAATAGTAGAGATATACTTATATAGTATATCTCTACTAATTTCACATTATGGTAAAATAGATATAACTATATTTCTATGGAGGTTATATATGAAAAATAAAAATAACTCAAATTTAAACTTCGATAGAAAGGAGAACGCGCCAGAATTTTTAGACGATGATATATTCTATGGATTAGATTTAGATGATGATCAAAAACATTTCAGAGATGCTATCTGGAACTCAGAAAAAATTGCAATTATATGTAATTCTAAAGCTGGAACGGGAAAGACTACTATAGCTTTGGGAGCAGCTAATCTTTTATATCAATATGGATTTTATAATAAGATTACATATATTATATCTCCTACTCAAGAGCAAAGACAAGGATTTTTACCAGGCGATCAAACATCTAAAACTGAACCTTATATGCAACCATTAGTAGATGCTTTATTAACTCTTGGGATAAATCCAGGAACTAGTATTATATCAGAAAATAATATTCAATCTCTTAAAAATGGTACAGCTTATATAGAATTTATGGCAGATACATATTTAAGAGGAGTAAACTTTGATCATAAGGTTGTTATTATAGATGAAGCTCAAAACTTCTATTTTGATGATCTTAAAAAGACATTAACCAGAATACATGATAATTGTAAAGTTATTCTAATTGGTCATACAGAACAATGTGATATTTATAAGAAACCAGAAAGGACAGGATTTGGTCCTTATTTAAAAGCATTCAGTAACTGTAAAGATAGTAGAATAGAAATATGTAATCTTACAATTAATCATAGAGGATGGTTTAGTGATTTCTGCGATAATGTAGAATTAACACCAATGATATAAAAAATAAACCCCAGTAGATATTGCTCTACTGGGGTATTCTTTTATGAATTAAAAGTCTCATTGTAAGCTTTCATAGATATAATAATATCATATGGTTTCTTACCATTGATAGCTTTCATTAAAATTTTCTTTGTTATATCATCTTCTACATTCTTCTGGATATACATATAAGCTTTCCAATAATCAGAGTTTAACATCTGACATATTACAAAGTATATTTTATTTCCTAAAGTAGAAGATAACACCGCATTATATACATCCTCAATAATCTCAGGATCATTCCACTTAGAAGTATCTAAAGGAATTATCTTATCGAGATGAAATGTATCAAAGATAGCACTTTCAGTTTCAGGAGATTCTTTATGAAGATAATAATAATGCACAAAATAATGTACAGCTTTAGGAAGCATGAATAATACAGCTTCTTTATTGGTATTAGTAGAATTAGTAAAATTAATTTTGTCCTCCATTGATGCACAATACTCTTTGGTTACATGGTTGCTCCAGATCCAATTAATTTCTTTTGAAGTATATGTAGTTTTCATACGATACTCGCTTTCTCCCACTTTATTTATAGATGCGGGAACTCATCTAATATTTTTATTGTTATCTACATATATAATATATAATCAAAAATAAACACTTTTGCAAAAAATAAATACCCAGGTAGAAATTAATCTACCTGGGATTATTTTTAATCCTCGTCATTTGATGACCCACAACATTTTTCATTATAAGGGCAAAAATTACAATCTTGATCATCATATTCACCGGTTTCCCAACAATGATCATAATTATCAGAATCCATTGGTCCCATAATAGTACCTCCTTTATATATTATACCATTGTAATATATAATTATTTAATTCTTTCCAGTACTTCCAATTCCACCACGATTTTCATTATCTAATCTATCAACCAATTCAATATTAATATCTCTATTTTTTACTATTCTAAATTGACAAATTCTATCATTAATATTGATTTTGGTACTTTTTAATGCTATAGCCGGAAAATGCCAAATATCATCATCCCCACAATATGATTCATCAATGATTCCAATACTATTACTCATAATAATACCAAAATTCTTATATGTAGAAGATCTAGGAACTATTTCTGCATGATATCCTTTCGGTAGCTGTACAGATATACCGAGGCTAATCAATTTATATTCTCCAACAGATAGTTCTACATTTTCAGCTGATCTTAAATCTATAAAATCACCCAGTGGATCTTTCTTTAATTCTATTAATTCTGGACATAATTCTTTATGGTATCTAACTTTTACCAAAGGAGTTTCTCTTTGCAAATAACACATTTCAATATTTGGGTTATATGTATCCGGATTTCTTTTGAAAAAATCCAATGTGAAATCTACACCTTGATCATATTCTTCAAAAACTGGAACAGTTCTAAATGTAATATTATTACCATTATCTGGTGGCGTTTCAATAGTAGCAGTATTATCATTATTTGGCGCTTCAATAGTACCAGCATTATTGTTTATTTTTTTAAAATCATTAAAATAATTAGGGTTAGCCTCACACATTTCAGCAATTTCTTTATAATGTTCGAAACTATCCTTAGTTAGAGCCTCTACATATATATCGTGATTATATAAATATATATTTATATAATCACCAATACCAACCCACCATACTGTATTGGCATTGGCCGTCACATCAGAAGGCATAGTTTCACCAAACATTATATATTTTATTTCATTAATATCTATTTCTGATAAATTTGTCTTTAATATTGCTTCAAATTTATCTTTATATTTCATATTATCCATATAAGCCCTTAATTCTTCACCATCAGTTATTCCATTATATCCTTCCTTTAATTCCAAATTCATTTTATTTCTCCTTTAATTATTTTTTATTAAATTTTGATTAATAGTTTCTAATAATATTCCTTTCATATTATATGTATTGGCTAAAGAAGATGCTATCATCTCGGTAATTACTTTAATCAATAAACCTTCATAATTATTTTTAAGCTCATCAATACATTTATCTACAGTATTTTGTAAAGACGAATAATCCATATTTTCTTTAAGAATTTTATATAATAAATCTGTTGGCGCATCTGCATCATAACCATAATAATTTTTCTTCTTATATACAAATAAGCGTTCAGTATTTTTATAATTATCTTGAGATAGGTATTGTTTAATACATTCTATAACAATCTCGTGTATTTCTTTGGCATTTAACGCGTTTAATTCTTTTTCTAAAATTTCAGGAATTCTAGATTCATCAACATTAATTTTAACTTCCATTTTACTTAATCTCCTTTTCAAATTCTAATTATATACATTTACATTTAGACACATATTGTACCCTTATTACTATCGTTATATAATAAATGCTGACCATTTGATGCGAGATTTGATTCATCCATAACAATAGTATTATCTAAAGTATTATCTTCCATATATCCAACAAATATTAATTCTTTTATACCACCACCAAAATCTTTATATTTATCAATATTATATTCTTTAATCAAAAATGGTGCATGTTCAAATCCATGTTCATTAACTGTAATATATTTTGTATCTTCTTTATTATTATTACTAATGGTATCTTTTGAGCAATTTGTGTATTGCATAAATGTAACTGAATATACTTTTACTAAACTCATAATATCCTCCTTAATATTTTAATTTATTTTGGTTCCCAAGCTGAATGGTTTTTACAAATACCACCAGATTTTGCAAAATCACAATAACCGCCATCATGTTCATGTTTACAATCACAACATCTTCTAGTTTTATAATCAATCGGTTTATCTTCACTTGTATCAGAAAACTTATCAATAGGTTTCACAAATTCTCGATCTAAAGAATCCATATTATTTCTCCTTTTTATCTCCATATATAGTTTCCATATTTATAATATCATCTGTATCTACTCCAAGAGAATCCGCTAAAGATTTTACAGTTTTGTAACTAGCTACAGCTAGTTTTTCTGGATCTTGTTCATAGCTAGCAATACTTTTTATATTAACACCAGAAGATTCGGATAATGACTCTTGTGTATGCCCACTAATATACCTAGCTTTTTTTAATTCTGAATTCATTTTTTGAAGTTTTGGATCTTCATATAATATCTTAGACATAAATTACCTCCTTATTATTCTATACAATTACCTAATTGTATAGAATATAATAAATAAATACTAATATATTGGTATATAACGATAATAAATTATATATAGAACTCTATTATAAATTCTTATTATAAAGAGAGGTGGTCATTGTGCAAGAACTGATGGTTCGACAAGAATATAATCAATACCCAGATATAATATCTTATGGAAAAGAAAACCCATCAGTACATTCACCATATTCAGAAATAGATATATTCTTTTATCAAACAAGAGAAACATTGCAAGATATAGATACATTTAGAAATTTTTTAAAAAATGCAGAATCTAGATTTAGAGGATCAAAAGAATATAAAGCATATAAATCTTATCTTATGAGCATGGGAATAAATAGATGTCAAGAATTTGGTAATATAACAGAAGAGGATGCTACTATAGAATTACATCATAATATTTTAGGATTATTTGATATATGTTTATTAATAACTTATCATACAATAAATACAGTTGGCAGAATATCAACTTTTGACCTTATACAGTTATTAATTCAAGAGCATTATAATAATAGAGTAGGAGTTACCTTTCTATCTAAAACTGCACATCAAGTATATACAGCAGATCCAGAAGGATATATACCACCAGAAATGACATTTGGTAAATGGTGGGAATTGTTAGCAGAATATAAATATGGTATTACGTATGAAATAGCAAACAAAGTGATCAAATATATAAAGAAATACCAAGATCATTTTCCAATGTCTATTAATTTACCACAACAAGAACAAATATTATCATTTGCAGAATTTAATGAGTATGGAACTCCAATAGAAAATATTGGTCCTTTGCCGGGAGATAGAGAATTAGATTATGAAAACATAATGCCTAGTCAGGGTATAGAATTTCAAGGATTTTAAAGGAGGATTTAATATGGGTTGTTTAATTTATATTATAGGTACAGTACAAATTGTATTTATAATATTAAAATTATTAAATTTAATTGCATGGAATTGGGTATCGGTATTTGGCCCAACAATATTCTTTATAATATTAATTGTAATTAGTATTATAAAAAATAAAATAGATGAATGGATGGAAGGATATTAAAATGAATATATATTTAGCATTAGTAATATTAATTTCTATAATAATTGTATTTTTTCCTTTGATAATTATATCTTTAAATATTTCTAAAAATATAAATAATATAATAGAAATAGAATCTAATAAAGTAAAAAATGAACAGAATAGAATATATATGGATATAGATACTAGAAGAGCTAAAGAGGTTATAGATGAAACATTAAAAGAATATATAAATAAATGGATATTGATAAATATAACTTCTAAATCTGGAAATTATATTAAAGATTCCGAGGTTAATGAATTAATAAATTATGTAACCTCTAATTTTATATTGGAAATGTCAGATGTGCATTTATTCTATATAAAATGTATTATAAATATATCAGATGATGATTCATTAATAAGATTTGTCAGAAATGAAGTTAAGTTTTTAGTATTAGAAGTATTAAATGAATTTAATAAAATAGAATAAAAATATATGGGTAGTCTTATAGACTACCCATAAAATTAATTTTAATTATAATTATTTAACTACCATTTAAGTGGTAATGATATAAGGAATATTATCGTTGGAACTACTAATATAGCTTTCCTTAATATATTCTATTATTTGATCTCGCTTGTTAGCTTCATCATTTAATTCAGATAACTTAAGATCAATATTAATATATGTAGTTTCAAGACCATCATAATATCTTAAATTCATATATAGAAATCTAGCAACATCCGCTTGAGCTAGAGCCTCGAATGTTTCCATTTTTGTAGGAGATATAGTAATTAAACTTTTATGTTCAACCAATAGTTTAATTACAAATTTATCCAAATCATAATTTGTATTTCCTAATCCTCTAAGACAGAATCTATTAGGATAATCAAATTGAATATATATTGCTCTGTTATATAAAGAAGCTGTATCTGCTAAAGATTGTAATGTCAGAATAGAATTAAAAGTTTCGATTGGGCAAGCAAAATTAGGATAATAATAACCACCACCAATAGATGTAGCTCCTAATGATGAATTTGATGTGGTGTGATCTTGCCAATCAATATCCATAATACCTAATAGTTTGGTACCAAGTAATACTTCATCTTTGATATAGTACCATACAGTACCAGATTCATCGGTTTTCTTATTACAAGTTTCATCAGATATAACCATTCTCATATCATGAGGATAATAACGAGAAAATGTAACCATTGTATCCTGCAAAATTACATCTGCCCATTTTTCTTTTTTAAGATAATCAGGAAGATTAGGAACAATGGGAGCTAATCCGAGTCTACGCTCTATTTTATCCAATAACAGAGTCATATCATTAGCCACTGCCATAATCATCACCTCCTGTTATTAATTATTGATTCTCTTGGCAGCATAATTCATAAGTTCATTATGTACATATGATTCCATAGGAACTACAAGAGTGCTTCCTTCATTGGTTGTAAGGAATACTTTGGTGCCCTTTTCATTGACAACAATATCTTTATAAACAAAATCAAAACATTCTCTTATAAATTTAAGATTTCCGGATTGTTCTTGCAGGAAGTTAAGAATCTGTTCATTTCTAATTGGTGTGATCATTGCAACACCATTGAGATCATTTTCTGTAATTATCTTTCCAGTAGGAGTTGTACCAGTTGTTACAGCTTCATTTGCAATTGCTAATGATTCTGCAACTATTCTTTGCGTATATGCTCCTGGATGTGATGGGTAAATAACATTATCCCAAGTAATTACTCTAAGATTTTTTACTTCTGCGCCTCTAGAAGTTTGCATAACAGAACCCAAAGCTCTTAATGACCATGCTGGCTTGCATCCTTCTTTAAGATCTAGATCAAAAGCTCTACCATATTCATTATTAGTTCCTTTAAATCTAGCCCAGATATTCTTACCTTCTGTCCATAATGTAAGAAATCTAGCACATGTAATCTTATCATCTATAACTGACTGTCTAGCAAGATCTTTAGATAATGGGTGACCCATTTCAGCTCTAAGATATCCAGCTGCTAAAAGTTCTTTTATTCTTGGCGCAACTAATTGAGGAAACAACTCTTCCTCAGCATAATATCTACCATTTCTATTTCTCTCGTCTGCAGTTTGAAGAATACCTTCGCCGATAGCTTTTCCATCTAATCCTCTCTCCACTTTTTCAAGACTAGGATTTATATCAGATTCGCATATAATATATGCAGCTATATTATTATTCATTTTATTTATTCCTCCTTATTAAATAGGGTATTTATATTGATGTTCTCCATATATTAAATAAGCTGAAACCCCCAGAGATGGTTAGTCTCTGGGGGTGCAGCGAGGTAGTATTAAAACAAAACAAATGTAACAAGAGATATGGGGCCAACAATATATTTATTAATATGTACTAGTAATATTTTTTATTTACTTTTTAACCCTAGATGCTGGAACAATATTTGTAGTATTTATTTTATCTGCAGATGTAGTTAATTGTGAACTACTCTTGACAGCTCTATTAGATCTATCCAAAGACACAGTGCTATTTTTTGTACTTATTGTTCCAATTTTTCTTAATACCAGGTAGCAACTAGTTCTAAAATCTCCTCCAGCTGTTACTCTAAAATATTCTTTTTTAGCAGATATTACATATTTACCATTATATTTACTATAATTACCAAAGTTATTTACTACATAAGTTTTGTTAGGTGTAAACGAGTACCCATCTATTTGATTCTTTACAACCTCAACCAAAACATTTTCTTGTTCCATATCATTTTTTATCGTAGAACCATTATCTGCTCTTACAAATATATCTTTTATAGTAGATTCATAATTATTATTTAATGTAACATCTAGCATCTCTAATTCTTTATCATCATCTACTACAATTAATCTATTACCAATCTTTCCCATACCATCCGGTACAATCACATTACTATTTGTTGGATTTATATAAAGATAATATGAATTATTTATCATATTCATCCCTTCATAGAATGAATCATTGCTTCTTAATGTAGTTATATCAATAAACACGTCATTTATTGGATCATCGGAATTATATACTCCCCGTCCGTTTCTAGACACAAGATAAGATCTTTTAAAATCCATAAAAAATAAATATTTTGTATCATAAAAATTATCATAATCAAATATATACTTTAAAAATTCATTTCTAGATGCAATTGGAGGAATAAGGATTGAACTGTATGATTTGTTGTATGATAAAGGTTCTGTAACTATATCTAACCCTTCTGTAGCTAATGACACCAAAGTTTCCTGATCAATATTATTATATATAGAATTGAAACTCTTTCTAAGCGAATCTGTAATTCTATCCGATATTAATCCGATTACTATATTTCTATAGCTATCATCTCTAATGCCACCTTCAGAAATATCTCTCATATAATCTGCATTTGTAGTGGATGCTATATAAGAAAAAGTTTCGTTTACTATAGTATCAGATATAGAAGTTTTGGAGAATAAATTTTTTCTCTCTATTCTCAATTTAAATTTTGCAGTATCTTTATAATTAGTTATATAATCATATAATGCTGTATCTACAGAAATATTCATATATAATTTGGGCATTATTTCTGATTCATAATTAGTATCTATCACAATATATTTTATTCTTTCAGGTGCAACATTAACTGTTAATTTATTAACAAAAAATGTTAATGTAATCGCTGCATTAAAAGCTAATTTATTTGTATTCGGAGATCCTCCAGCCATTACTCATACCTCCTTTAATTCTATTATATCAAAGTTCTTGATGTATTAAAATGACAAAAAATAATCTTAAAAGATTTTAAATAGAGGGGTAGATATAATCTGCCCCTCTTATTTGTATTATGAAAGATCTACACCAAGCTCTAAACACAACTCATCAAATCCATCATTTCTCATTTTTTCTTCAATTCTTTTTTCTTCTTCTTGCAGCTGCTTTCTTTTTATATTAAATTGTCTATCACTCTCTGCCATTTCTCTTCTAATTTTTTCCGCCTCTGCTACCTCTTCATCAAATCTTCTTTGTGCTTCTTTAACTTCTCTATTGATTCTTTCAATTTCTCTTCTAATTTTTTCCGCCTCTGCTACCTCTTCATCAAATCTTCTTTGTGCTTCTTTAACTTCTCTATTGATTCTTTCAATTTCATTATTAATATTAATATCGTTCATAGTTATTCCCCTTTCTTTATTTTATTTATTTTACTATGACTATATCTTTATTATTACATATATATTATACAATCGATTTAATTGACTTTTACAGTAGGCGAACATCATAATAATATTTACGTAAATATTTTTATAGGAGGTTTTTGACATGTCAAATATTGAACAAAAAACCTTTAGTGATAGTTTCGTTTATAATTACGATAAGAATGCTAACGGTAAACCAATCGCTAAAGAAATCAATAGAAAACTAATAGAATATGTTACATCGGCTGAAAGAATTGATAAGAATTCAGAAGCTTTCCAAGGAATTAAACAGGAAGTAAAAAGACAGCAACAATTTACTTTACTATATTCTATTTTGATGAGAGATGATGTAGTTCTTATGATAAATAATGTAGAACTACCAAGAGCTTTTAAAGTATTTGAAGCTATAGATCTTAAAGAAGTTGGTAAAAAGAGAAAAGTATTTGTAGATGTTACAAAACTTCTTGAACTCACCAATGGATATTATAAATGTAACAATATTTTTCAATTTATTACATATCTTACAGAAGCAGTTACATATCTTCTTTATAGAAATGACCCTATAAAGATGCTTAATAATTCCAATATTACAGTATCTGCTACAGAATGTTACGTTGGATGTTTCTCATTTATTCTTGATTATCTTAGAATTATAGGATATTCAGAAAGTAGATCAAAGATTCAATATCTTGCAGGATTATTCTTCTTAAATAATCTTATGGGAAAAGATTTAGATAATTATGTAAAAAATATAGCAGCAAAGATTGCTAAGATTGGTCCTCAGGAGATTAAGCAATATGAATTGTATTATGATCCTGAAGATTTTACAAATATAGATACATTTATATCTATGATTGCAGAAACATTTAAACTTAAGGGATTAACCACAGAAATATTTATTACAAGATGGATGTTCCACTTTGGTAGAGGAACCGAATATGCAATAGATTTGTTTACATCATTCTGTAATATGATAAATGCTGCTTATTGTGGTGCTTATATAGTTAACCAGAAGCAAATTGAAAAGAGTTGTGGTAGATCTATGGTCAAACTCACAACAGATATCATGAATACTGCTAGTGGTTCATTAGATAAATCTTATTGGTCAGAAAACACAGAAGATGATCCGACAAATTATTTATCTAAAGATGCTCAGGTTATGAGTGAAGCTTTAAAATTAAGATCATCACTTCCAGATTATGCAAAGATAGAAAAAGATGATTTCTCATCCAAAGATATTATTAAAACTAAGGTTAAGAATCTTACTAAATATTATATTGCAGCTAAACAAGAACAAAAGATTAGTGGAAAACTAGCTGGTGCTGCTAGAATGGCTATGAGAGCAATGGATAAAACCAAAGTTACAGAGAAATATGAAGTTGGATGCCTTGAATCTATAATATCTGAAGGTAGAAAATATTTTAGTGATAAAGATAAGAGAAGTTTATCTACAGATATAGAACAAGAAATGAGGGTTCTTACTGATGCTATGAAGAAAGATAATGTTAGAGTAAATAAAGATCTTCGTGCAAAGATTGGAAAAGAGCTTTCAGAACTTAGAAATTCTCAAGGAAAATTATTTAAATAAATAAAAAAAATAAACCAGGGGATATTTAATTCCCCTGGTTTTTGTTTTCTTCTGCATATCCTATAAAATTACCATAAGAGTCATAAACTTTAATTGGCAATTCGAGATTAAAAAGCTTACGAGCTCTACCACTTTCTCTAATTTTATAAATATAACCAGAATTAATATCCATATAATCTGCACTCCAGTTAATTGACTCTGCATATTTATATATGTCCATATAAGCACCTCTCTTTTTATTATTATATTTATAATATATAATTTAAAATTCATTTATTTTTCATTATATAAAATCATTTCTATATTTATTCTATTATATTTTTTTAATTTATTATCTAGATTTATTTTTTCTATTTTTATTTTATTAAAATGAATTTTATTTCCTTTTAAAGATTCTTCGGGAAATAGTGGATCAATTATAACATCATAATCCTCAATATTTTCTGCATAATTTATATTTTCAGAAACAAAATCTTTTAGATTTATAATATATGGTTTATTGTTTTTAAAAATTTGTTTATATTGATTATTCTTTTTATATAAAGTATAAATATTCGTAATATAATAATATTCTATATCTAGATCATAGGGTATAAGTGATTTGTAAAAACTTTCCACCATCTCAATATTTTTATCGTTAGTTAAAATTATATCCTTTCTCTTCTCACAATTTTCATCAAAGTATTCTGATATAATTCCTTTATTAATTATAATATGCTTAGATTCGAAAGTTTTAGAATATGAATTTGGTTTATACTCATATATTGTTTTACTAAATGGATGAAAAACAATCGTAGAATTATTGTCAAAAGATAATTCTATATCTTTATTTGGCACTTTAAATAGAAAATGATCTTTATATGATTTGATATTGTCACATATGGTATTTTTATTATATATTATAGGTACTTTAAAATCAATTAGATCTGCTATTGTGGCTGTATTAAATAAATTCATATTGATCAATGAATTTCTCAATTCAATCTTACCATTATATGTTTTTATATAATATTCATCGTTAATATTAGATACATTTATAGATGTAATTTTTTTATCTGTGTAAGCAGAAATAATGCTCTGATCATATATTTTTAAGTCAAATCTATTTATATTATATTTATTAAATCTATAATTAATTACATAATTTATTTTTGCTAGTTTTTTCATTTCAAATTTACCTTTCCTTGCATATAATATCTAATCAAAATCGATTTATACTGACATCTAATTAATAGTCTTTGAAAGGAGAATATTATAATGAGTGATATTTTTAGTACAGATTCAATATTAAAAGAATTATCTATAATATCTAGAAATACTTCAGATATTACTGATTTTTTAAATGAAGCTAATGAATTATTATTGTCTCTTAATGAAGAGCAATATGATAAAGTAACTCGTCATCTTAGATTAGATATATTGGATGTGGAGAGATTTGTTAAAGTTAATAATTGTCAACCTATAACAAACCCTAGAGCTTTTGCAAAAAATAATATACCATCAGATGATGGATTATTATCAAATACAATATTTGGAATAACCCGAGAAGAAAGAGGCGGTATATTTGCTTACATAGATTTACATGGATGGTTTATGGACCCATCATGTTATAAATCTTGGTGTACTATAGATAGAAATATTAGATCTATTGTACATGGTACAGAAAATTTTTCTATAAATGAAAAGGGAGAGTTAATTTCTGATCCTGCTGGTAAAACAGGTATAGAATTTCTCAGAAAGAATATATCTAAATTAAAATTTGCTACGAATACCTCTATAAAAAGAGATATCAATGTACAATATCTTGAAAAGAATAGAGATAAAATCTTTATAAGAAAATATTTAGTAATACCACCACTATATAGAGATAAGAATACAACAACACAATCTAGAACAGTTGGATTGTCTGGTATAAATAAATTATATAATGATCTTATAGTTGCATCTAATGCATTGACAGCTACACAAGATTACATGTTTGATGCTACTGACGCAATGAATGGTAGAGTACAAGAAATTATATTGAATATTTATAATTGGTTCTGCGGAGCCTCCTCATCTACTTCATCAGAAATAAATAATCGTGGTATACAAGGTAAATTTGGTATATTAAGAAGAGCTAACATGTCAAAGACATCTAATTATGCTTCTAGATTAGTAATCACGGCACCAGAATTAAAAACAGAAAAACCAGAAGGGATGAAAGTTAATTTTGAAACTTCTGCTATACCAATGTCTGCATGTATTGCTGCATTTAGAGATTTTGTAATTTATCAAACTAGAAGATTTTTCGATAATGAATTTAATGGTATACAAACATATCCTGTTATAAATAAAAAAGGACAAGTAGAATATTTAGAATTAGATTCTCCAGAAATATATTTTTCTGATGATAGAATAATAAAAGAAATGGAAAGATTTCTGCACGGATTTAATGATAGATTTATACCTATAGAAATTCCTGTAAAAAATTCCAAAGAAAAATATTATATGATGTTTAAAGGAAGATATGGAAATATTCCAAATACAGAAAACCCAGAAGCTATTTATCAAAGACGTTTAACCTGGTGCGATGTTTTCTTTATTGCTTGTATGGAAGCTATAAAAGGCAAGCATGTACTAATTACAAGATTTCCCATTAACGTTGTTACAATGTAACAAGATCGGTGGCTTTGGCCAGAAATGGTCATCGAATAACTCCTTTAATTGCTGGAAACTCTTAATGCTCTCTTGCCTATATGGAGACGAAAGTCAGAAACAAGTAGAGAGATGATATATGGTGATAGTAAGCCTAAGTATTATAATAATAGACAATCAGCAGCGAATTATTAATAATTATTAATAAACGTTCATCGACTATCGAAAGTATAATATATAAAGAAATTTATATATGAATAAACGAGTAGAGTAGGATATATATCCGAAAAAGGGAGATCCCTCTATTATGGTAATAGTAATAAGGGATATGATATAGTCAGCACGCGATTCTTTCACAAATCAAATTGTTACAAAAGTTACTGTAAGTTGTACTAAAGAGTCTGAACCTATGACAATAGATAATGTTTATTATGAATATTATCCAAAGATCAGAGAAGAAGATATTGGTATAGATACATCAAATAAATTTATAGATACGATGAATTTTTCTAATTTATATCTTAAAGGTATGGGTGGAGATTACGATGGTGATCAGATTACCGTTAAAGGTGTATATACCGAAGAAGCAAATCAAGAACTAGAAGAATTTATGAAATCAAAACAAAACTTTATTACTTTTGGTGGAAAACCTTCTAAGGCTTCTGAAGGCGACGCTATACAAAGTATATATGCTTTTACCAAAGTATTAAGTGATACAAAACTAATACAGAATATTCAATTTAGTTAACAATATATATCTATATAAATTGAATAATAGAACATTATATTAATACGGATAATATATTATTATCAGTTAAAAAGTCATCAAAATAAAACCATCATAATCATATTTTAATTAAAGGAGGATTTCAAAAATGAGTCTATATGGAGCTAAGCCTATTGACAATATCGAGAAAATAGGAAATAGTAAAGAAATTCTAGAAGCATATTTTGTTGATGATATTATTAGAATGCCATCTGATGATATTAAGTCATTTTGTGAATCAGAAGAAGCTAAAATTCTTGTAGAAAAGGCAGTGCTTTCTAAGCCCGTAATGATGAGACTTGATAAGAAGTCAGATGAACTTCGTAGAACAAAGCTTATCGCTTATCAACTTGCAAAGGCTGCAAATGATCCTAATTGGGTAAAGCTTGTTAAGTATCAGAAACTTAGAAAAGAATGTATTCAGAAGATTATGGATAAGTATGGAACCAAGGCTGCCAAGATCGCTAAGGTTGCACAGAAGAATTACATCAAGACAGCTAGTAAAGTTAAAGCTGCTGCTTCTTCAGATGATAAAGATGATAAAAAGTAAATTTATTTTTATAAAATAATAAGGAGGTATACTATTAAGTATACCTCCTATTATATAACATTTTATTTTCCTAAAAATTTATATATCATTAATATTAGTATAGATTTATTTTCGCTAAATTTAATATCTTTTGCAGATAATTTAAATAATTTATTCTTATGTATTTTATTATAGCTAACCCATTCCTCTTTCCAACTTTTTACTGATCTTTTATATTTATTTTTCAATTTAGGATTTTCATCTATTTTATTTTTTAATATATTGAGAAATCTACATATATCATTGTCAGGAATATTATTGGAATCTACTATAGTAATAGATTTATCTGTGCATATGCACATATGTCCTTCAATATCAAATATAGATATCATAATTATACACCTCCTTATTATGTAGTGAAATTATCTATCGATTATAAAATTTCACATTACAATAATATAAAATGATCATATTCGTGATTAAATTTTTAAAGAAAGGAGAGAGACCATGCAGAATAGCACATTATTAATCGATGCGCTTCAAAAGATTTTAGTTTGGATGAGCCAACATGTTATAGAAATTATTATCTTTCTATCTATATTTATTGAAGTCTCCAAAATAAAATTTAATCCATTATCTTCTTTGGTTAAATTTATATTTAAACCAATTCATAATGAAATTGAAGAAATGCGTAAGGAATTTAAGCAAAATATAAAAGAACTCAAAGAAGACCTCACTGCACAGATAGAGTCTATGCGTGAAGATCAAGAGAAAGAAAAAGAAGCCATTGATGAATTAATATATAGCAATGAGATGGCAGAAATTTCTCGAATAAGATGGTCTATAATAGAATTTTCTAATTCTCTAACCAATGGACAGTTACATGTTAGAGACGAATACCGACACATAAAAGACGAGTATAAAAAATATGAACAGTTGGTTGAAAAGTATGATCTTGAAAATGGTATAGTAACCGAAGAAATTGATAAAATCAAAAAGCATTATGAAGAGAACAAAAGCAATCCATCAATGTATTTCTAAAAAATAAACAAAACCCAGAGGATGTATTAATCCTCTGGGTTATTTAATGTACATTTTATATCATTAATTGGTAAGTTTTTCTGCCCCTATTGTTAAATTTACAGAATCATCTGTTGGTGATGCTACCAATTTAAGATTATCATTATATGGTGTTCTAAAAACAGATTGTTTTTCTTCACTTTTCCATTTACAATTTGGGCATTCTAAAACATCAATTGGTGGGTTTGTGGTTATTTGATAAGTGTTTAAATCATGACCACATAATGGACAAGTATATATAATTGTAGCACTCATATCACGATCTCCTTATAATTTATTTAATTCTAATGGATTATTTTCAAAGTATTTAGCATTAATCTTATTAATAGCACCATTATCTTCTATATTAATAAAATTATATCCTGCAGATTCCGGATCTTGTTTATAATATGGTAATATAAAACTTACATCTAATGCTTTTAATCTTGATTCTACCTGCTGTATATTGATGATTTTTGATACATATTCGTTACTCATTAATTGAAATGCATCGATTTTTATATCTTCTCCATTAGTTATAGAGAAAATTACTTTTTTAGCACTAGATATATTATGTAATATATTTATATCTCTGCAACGCAAACCATTAATAGCAGATAATAGTGGCATATTTAATGGAGATATGGTGGATAAATCTATTTTGTGTTCTCCCAATTTATCTTTAAGATACAATTTCCAAAATTCACTTCTAAAATTATATTTTTCATTCAATGGAACCATTATAGAAGCATCTATTCCACCTCTATGCTTTAAAGGATACAAATAACTGGTCCAAGGATATAAAGCACATAATTGAATTGGATATAAATCTCTACTAATAATAAGATTTGGCGAACCATCGTTAAGTGTTTCTATAATATTAGCAATGATTACTCCAGATTCCCAATTATTTATAGATTTTATAAAATGAATATCTGGAAGATATGGACACATAGTTGCTAATAAATCTAAATTAGTATCTACTATTTCTCTAAACATTTTAATTTTTGATTTTCTAAAAAATGTATCATTATATCCGGCAACAAATTTCCTATTAAAATCACAAATATTATCTGAATATACAAGATAGAATGTCGTGTGAACTCCAAGTCCTCTAAAGAATTTTCTATAATGCCCACACATATTAATTACTCCAGCAGTTACATCAGTATAGTTTTCTATATTAACTCTATAATGCTCAGAAAATATTGGATGTAATGTAGAATAAAGATCTATAAATATATTAAGATGTGTAGCTTCAGCAATAGATGTATTTGCAAATGTATCAAATACTATTTGTTGCAAACGATCCATTTTTACATAAGATCCATAAATAATTGTAGCTAAATCTACAGTATAACTATCATCTACCATATTTTACTCCTGTTCAAAAAGAATTTATAATTCTTATTGCTATTCTATTTTTACATTTATAAGTCTTATTGATATTTTATTTTTACATTTATAGCAAATAAAAACTCTATCTAAATATTTTTCTTCTAACCTATCACAATTTGCTGTAAATGGTGCAAATTCTTTATTGTACTCAACAGTCTCTGTACATCTATTTTCTAGATCTTCTAATGAATCAAATTTAGTAAAACATTTATTGCACATACAAAAGAAATTATTTTTACCCGTCAGATCTATTTCTTCTTTCTTATCTAAACAAAATGAATTATTGCATTTTTTATAAATATTTACAATATATTTATGATCTTTGTTTTTATCCATACTGTAAGTATATTCTTCGCTGTTAATCAATGGGGCAATGATGAAATCTAAGAATTCATCATCATCAGCAAATATAGTTGCTATTTTTCTTATTTCTTCCATTTATTCAACCTCTTCTTCTGTATACCCCAATAATAAATCTCTCATATCAAAAGTTTCGCCACTATCATTCTCATCATTATCTTCATTTATAGTTTTAGCAGCTTCTAAGAAATCTTTTCTTTTTCTCACAGATCTTAATATATCTTTTGTATCACCGAAACCATTATCTATAAGTCCTATTATCAATTCGCCAGGACCTTCTGGTGTAGAAAATGTATAACCTTTCATTATTCTCTCACCTTCAGATGTTTGTGTAAGTTTTCTTATCTCTATTTTTGCTTTAGTTTCATCTGGTTCCTTTCCATCTTTCAACCATTGTACTTTTCTCACTGTTCCCCAAGTGCTACCTTTTTCGTCAAAAGTAATCCCATAATCTTTAAATATATGACATCTCATTGAATCATCAAAAGCCATTATATATTACCTCCTTTTATATTATTACACACAATGTTTTAATAACAATCAAAAAATAAAAATAAATTGGACCAGGATATTTCACCTGGTCCAATCCTTAGCTTATAAAAGCTAAATTAGTTCTTAATGATGTTACTAGCAGTAGGATTATATCCGTAAGCCTTGTACAGCTCAGTAACTTCTGAAAGTGAAGCTCTACTGATCTGAAGAACCCAATTGATAGTCTTTCCACCCATCATCTGAGTATTAGCTGGACCAACTACTCTAACTTCATAATCGAACTTGTCACCATCAACTTCATAACCATAAATGAAACTTGCGAGTCTCTTTGCAGATATACCGTTGATCTTAGTATACTGTGTTACTGCATTTGGTGCATAAAGATTATACTGTGATCTTTCAGCATAATCAACTACAATAGCACCCCACTTTGGCTTTCCGTTGTTGTAAAGGCCCGGAACAAGAAGCTTTTCTACAACATCCTTAAGATCTTCTGTTGCAAGATACTTTGCTCCATTAGCATAAACATTATCCATTCTACGAATTCTGTCTAATGGATTTGCTGAACCTTCACCCTTATCCTGATTTATAGCTGATACAACACCAACTACTGCATCTTCATCATACTTACCATGATTAAAGATAAGTGAATAAGTAGGCTCACCACCGTTTACACCCGGCTCAAAGATCAATCCTTCGAAATCCTCAAATGCTCCACTGAATACCTGATAGGCCAGTTTTCCCAGATCAGATGAAGTTGTTAATTTGAATGCACCAATAGGACTAAACTCCTGCGGCTCAATGTCAATTACAAACTTATCTCTTTTCTGTACGTTTTCTTTGCTCATGTTTAGTATCCTCCTTATAATGATATTTTTTGATAGAGTAAATGAGCTTTAAACCTCTATCATAATTATAATATATAACCAAAAGATATATTACTTTTAGTCATTATTATTTTTATTATTTTGGTTGTACTTATTGTAAAATTTTAATACAAAATCAGAAACATTAGGTTCATTAATCTTATTTATAAGATCGATTTCCAATGCACTATCATCTATTGTATATACACATAAATACAATGTATTTGTATTGTCTCTTAATAAGAAATATCTAGCATTATTGAATTCTGCTAAATCTATATCATAATCATATTTTACTACATTAATATTATTAATATTTACTCTAAATATTCCCTTTAACCAATTAGTCAAATCATCAGTGAATGAATCATACTCTTCTTCTTTAGTAATATTCTTTTTAATAATATAGTCTGATATCTTAAAATCTACAGCTGTTATACCAAGCATCTGATCTATATCCGATTGGAAATTATTTTCTCTCATAAGAGTTTCTATATCTTTACACCAACCCTTATCTTCATTCTTAAATGCTATAGAAGAATCACCGGTGGCTTTTACATGTTTCATAAAGTTCTTCTGCATAACTTCATTTAATCCATGAGTTTTAATCATCGGCATTACATCTTCCAATGTATCCATTCTATAATAGTTTACATATTGAGTTTTATCAACTCCATCACATGCAAGAATTTCTCTAAAATCAAAATTTGTTGGACAATCATCTTGATTTATAGATAGTCCTACAATCATATCAGATTCATCTTTACATACAAGGTTATAGAAAATATCTGTACAAGATTGTCTACATACTGCATATGGTATAGTATCTCCAATTTTAAGATTTAATATTTTAGATGCTGTAATTACTACATCTTCTAAAACATCTCCATTATTTATAATATGAACTTTATTAAATGTAAGATATCCATCCGGAACTAACGGTGTATAATCTTTCATATCTTCTACTCTTACAATCTTTTCTTCATTTGTATCTAAATCTTTTACTGTCATGGTAGAGGGTGATCCACCATTTGGATATTGTTTAACCTTTATTATTCTATATATTTTTAAATCATCCTCTGTTTCTTTAAATATCTTATAGCCAAGCATATTCTCTACTTTCATCTTTAATTATCCTCCTTTATTTTTCGGAATTAATCTGATGTGATAGATATCATTATTAATTATATAATATACAATTGTACAATTCTTTATTGAAGAACAATTAAGTAATAAAATTGTTTGTAACCGACAAATATTAATAAAAAATAAAAGGAGAATGGAATGATGAATGTAATAAATAAAGATATTGTTTCTGTCGAAGAAAAAGAGCAAGCTATCAAAAATATTATTATAGCTCTATCTGATAATACAGATTCAATAGGAATTAATTCTGATAGATTAGATGAAATTTGTAGATCATTGAACGTTTTATTTGATCAAGCCAAATGTACAAAAGTTATTTATACAGTAAATATAGATAAACTACCTTTTGGTATCTATATTGATCCAAAAATATCAAATTATGATCTTATGAATATTTTATTTGAAGATAGAGATACTCAATTTAGAATCAGAGAATATGTCGTAGAGATTGATTCTAAGTTATTTATGGAAGGATTAACTCCAGAAGATATTACAAAGATGCTTTTACATGATGTAGAAATTATGTTGTCCGCTGATATAGTAGATAAAGTAAAGGGGCTTATAGATATTTATACTGCCTCTATGGACACTATATCTATCAAGGATTCTATCAATGCTAATGCTATAATAATATATGCTATCAAAGATACATTTAATAAGTTATCATCTTCATTATATGGAAAATATGATTTTAAATTCTATACAGATGAGATGATCGACAAGGTATCTAAATTAGATTATGAAAATATTTCTATTTATGATAATTTTCCTAAAGTTATAATTCTTCAATGGGCTTTTATGGTATATAGAGATATTAGAATTAATTATGCATTGATTAAATCTACATTAGAAGACGCAAAAGCCCTTACTGGATCTAAGCTGATTCAAGATACTATAGATAAAACTCTTGTAGCTATAAATAGAACTGGATATGAATTGGTTGATGAATCTGTTTCTTTAACTAAATTTATAGATGCTAATAATATTCCACTTAGCGAAGTTAGTATCTTTAAGTCACTTAAAACTAGTGGACTTAGAGCTATAGAAAATGATTACTATGAGTATGCTATACTTGTAAAATCTGCTTCCGATGAAAATGAAGCTATGTATGCTCTCAGAGGAATAAATACAAGAATAAATATTCTTACAGATTATATTTATAATACTCCTGGAATATCTGATGCAGAAAGAAAACATTGGGAAAATGTAGTTCAGATGTATCAGGATCTTAGAATAAAACTTACGAAGAAGAATATTCTTAATAAGAAATCTTATGGTATATGGTTTGATTATTCTAAACTTGATAATCTTGATAAAACAGAAGAAGATGAATATTAAAATATACAAGAGAGTATACCAAATAAAAGGTATACTCTCTTGAAAACACCTATATAATATTACTAAAATTGTTGAGGAGGTAATTTAGAATGGGTAAATATTTGAGGCCTCGTAGAGGCAATATAGATCAAGCATTACAAGAAAATATTACTTTGTTAAATAGCGAAATATTTTTAGAATACCCAGAAGGTACAGGAATAGGCAAATCACCTGGTAGAATTATTGTAGGTACTGGTGATGATACTTATAGAGAAAAGAAAAATGTAACCAGGAATCCAGATGATTTTCAACCATTTATAACAGATCCATCATTATACGTTCCACTATATAGTGATTCTCAACCATCTGATGATTACAAATATGAAGATAATGATAGAGGAACTAGTATAATTTCTAATATAATAGAGGAAGTCACCAAGCTTCCAGTAATGTTAGGATTAATAAAGAAAGTATTATGTAGGCATACTGATAATCTCAAATATGATAACTATAGATTGAATCAAATAGAAAACATATTAGCTGAATTATCTTCTATGAATATTATAGATATTAAAACAAAAACAAAAGATATAACTGGTGATAATCCTAATTATTTATATATTGATGCAGATATTGATGATGGATATGAATTCTTAAAATGGGATCAGGTAATAGCCAATAATACTAATCCTAGTACATCTACATTGTTATTCCCTGTAGATAATTATAATAAAACAACAAGAGCATATCCACTATCTGGAACTTATGATTATAATAAAACTTATAAATGTAGATATACTATTGTAAAAAGACCAACTAATGATTAAAAAATAAACCCGATAGAGAAATTAATCTCTATCGGGCCATTTTGTCTACTTTGCTAAATCATTAATATAATTCATTCTAGCTATTCTTCCGAGCACATTAGCCTCTCCAATATGCTCATAACTAGACATTGCATTTCTACCAATATCAATTAATCTAACAAATGATATCTGTAGATTATCATCCATGACACTGAAGTTTTCAAGAACCTCTATAAGATCTTTTTCATCAATCTTATTATCTGTTACTTCTGGTTCTGAGTCCTTACACATATTCTCTAATTCGTCCATAGAAACAATTTTAGTATCACTATTGTCTTTCATTTCAGCTGTTGTTTTCTTACTACTCTGCTTTTTCGGAACCTTTGAGGTTTCGGGAATCATATCTAACCCCAATGCTTTAATTACTAACTCTTGATTCTTCAAAGGCAATCTACCTCTATGTAGTGCAGAGGTAAAAGTATTACTATTAATATCCATAACTTTGCAGAACTCTTTAAAACCATATCCTTTTCTTTCGATAATGGTTCTAATTCTTTTATTGAAATCGTTGTTAAGATCAAAATTATCTACCATTATATTATTATTCTCCTTTTTTATTGTTTTAAGTTTAAGTGGAAGTAGCTCTTCGTCTGTCTTAGGAATAACATTTATTAATCCTTCTGGATCAACTGATAAATGATCTGCTATATTCTTTACATCTTTAGTATTTATTAATATTTGTCCGCTTATAATACCTGCAATATAATCTACATCTAAATTGCATCTTTCTGCAAATAATAAAATAGAATTATTTTCAGTATATAATTTATTAGCCATCCAATAACCAAATTTATTTAAAGTGCTACCAAGATTTAAAGAATCTTTAAATAAATTATTTTCAGCTACATCTGCAATGGGCACTTTAATATATCTAGCAATTTTTTGTTTTCTGGTAGGAGTAATATTAATTTTACCGGTAAAAAATTTATTCATATCAGTATCTTTTATATTTAACTCTTTAAGCATCATCTCGGGAGAAAAATATTTATTATTATTCATAATATAAATATTATAAGCAAAGTTTATACCTCTTATAACTTCTTTGTCTTTTTTAATCTTTAAATCAATATTTGTATATGGTGACAATTTATTAAATTCCTCCTCAGTTAAAACTCTGCACATCTTTTCTTTATGTCTACTACATATAACTCGTTTATCAATAGACATCTTGAGTAAAAGACTCATAGGTATATCTGTTCTTCTAGCAAATTCAGATATATCCATCCCTTTTTCATATATAAAATACTTTAATCTATCTCCATATGAATCTGGTAAATCGCCTAACAAATTTACCTTTATATTATTTTTTAAAGCATATATGAATAAATCATAAAACATACTTGGTGTTAATTCTCTAGTTGAATCGTCGGCAATTCTAGCATTAAATTCATTAGTAGTTATTCTCATCTCATTGCATAAGCCATTTAAGTCTATATCACCATTGTCAATCAACCTCCTAATATTATTTTTCAATATAGTGTTTGTTTTTTCTGGTAAATAGTTCATTTTAAATCCCCTTTCTACAATACATTTATATATTTATTTATGATTACGTGCAGTAATTCATATTTATAATATATTATTATAATTAAATATATTTTCAATTGATAACTATATACCCTTTTTACATCTAATTAATACCCTATAAAAATAGAGGAGGATATAAATAATGGAAACCAATTCATTTGTTGAGTCATTAAATATGATACTTGACGAAAATAAAAATTATTATGCTATGATACAAAATACATATTATATTGGTGAAGCGTCATTGGTAGATTATATTAAGAAAATTGATTTTAAAAAGATATTTAAATTTATATTTGAAAAGTTCATAGAAATAGTAAAAACTATTTGGAATAAGTTTAAAGCAGCATATAATTCTTTTACTGCAAAATCTGTATTGTTAAAAAGATATAGAAAGAAACTTGAAAATATAAATTGGGATGTAGAGATTGATACATACCCTTCTACATTCACGAATTTAGATAGCTCTACAAACATATCGATGTATAAAATGAGTTTAAATGAGCAATATGGGGTACTAGTAGGAGAATTAGAAAAAATATCGAATTGTACCAGTTTGGAGGATATTCATGCCACAATATTTAATATCAAGAATAGTATGGATAATATAAATGATTTCTTGGATCAACAAAGAGGAATATCTATAGGATCTAGAAGCAAAGTATCCAAAGAAGAATATCCAGAATTAGTGGCAAAGTATTTTAAACCAGATAAACAAGCTTTATCTAATGTTATTCATCCATCTGAAACTAAAGCATATACTAAAGAATATTTTGAATCAAAAAATTTAGAAAAAGCTATAACTAATGATCAAAGTTTATTAGAATCTACAGCTAATATGATGATAAATAAATTTAATAGTTTAGATATAGCAAAATATTCTCCTGTGAAAGAAATTAGTCCTGAAATATCATCTATGTTTGTAAATTTAATAAGAGAATATTGTAACAGAATTCAAGGAATATGTAATATTTATGTTCAATTATTCTCTATAAAATTAGATATGTTTAAGTTATATAAAGAAGAACAAGTACAAATATTATCTAAAATAATATTAAAATCTATGAAGGAGGGTAAGATGTAATGTATGATGAATATATCGATGAGATAGAATTAGAATATACAATGTTTTTAGCAGAACAAGAATTATTTGATAATCTTATCTTTCTAGGATCTTCTGTACATCATGAATCTGTTGGATTAATGATAATAGAAGAAGATTTTAAAGATTCTGTAAATAAATATGTAGAAAAAATCGTAGTAGGTATACAGAAAGCTTGGAATACTTTTAAAACTAAGGTTATAGAAGCTGCAGTAAAACCTATAATAGATAATGCAAAAGCTAAAATAGATTCATATGATGGTTCAGCTGTAGTCCAATATTGGCACAAGTACGATATGAATAAATTGGACGCAGTATCCATGGTTGATTT